>ERZ778511.80-NODE-80-length-91104-cov-8.267801_pt1 | contig 91104 bp, 76 predicted proteins | sample MGYA00510347_ERZ778511 | MGnify/ENA primary metagenome ERZ778511 (study PRJEB29527, sample SAMN07138967) | mouse gut metagenome | material: feces | host: mouse | place: China:Nanjing | collected 2016-01-25 ...
GAGCACCTGACTGTTAATCAGGGGGTCGTTGGTTCAAGCCCATCTTGAAGCGCCAGAACAAAATTGCTTCAGTAGCTCAGTTGGTTAGAGCACCTGACTGTTAATCAGGGGGTCGTTGGTTCAAGCCCATCCTGAAGCGCCAAAAAAAGTCCGGACGCCATGCGTGCCGGACTTTTTTTGTATCTCAGACTGTCAAAGCAACCAGCTGTTGACTCGCGCACGAACCGCCGACGATTCGCGAAGCATTCCGATCAGTTCCAGCGCCGAACGTTTGCGATAGCAGTTTTTCAATACATGGACGCAGCCCTCCATTTCGTTGTCGGGATGCCGGAGCCGGATTGCTTTTACTCCGCTCTGATTATAGACAGTTGCCTCGGCAAGCACCGAAACGAGGGTACTGTGCTTGACAACCTCCAGCAATATGTTGACCTCATTGAGTTCGATTCGGATATCAAGAGCGATTTCTTTCGTTGACAGACAGTCGTCAAGGGCATTGCGCGCCTGCAGTCCGCGTGTCGGAAGCGCCAGCGGCCATTTCGACAATTCGGAAAAAGTGATTGAGGAATTTCCTGCAAGCGGATGGTTTTCTTTGATTATAACAGCAAGGTGGTTCTGGAAAAGAACATGCGATTCAATATCTTCATAACGGGCAGATGGTCGGAACGCCAGCACAAGGTCGACCGAACGATTGCGCAGCATCTCCATCAGTTCTGCCATCGGCTTATAAAATATATTCAGCTTGACGCGCGGGTATTTCTTGGTAAACTCGATGAGCGTCTCTGTCAGAATCGGGCTGAAGGAATAGGTCACGCCTATGTTAAGAGTTCCAGCGGCAACGGCGGCAAGGTCGTTGACCTTTGCCACACAGCTTTCAGCCTCGGAAAGAGTGCGCCGGGCAAACGGGAGAATCTCCTCCGCCGCTTCTGTCAGAAAAATAACATTTGACTGACGGTCGAACAGGCGTATGTCAAGCTCGTTTTCGAGCTGGCGCACTTGCTGAGAAAGTGTGCTTTGGGCGATATTGAGCGCTCTTGCCGCCTCCGAGAAACTCTGCAATTCGGCAGCCTTGATGAAGTATTTAAGTTGTCGCAGTTCCATTCACGATTGTTTGTGTGTAAATTTACAAAAATTTATCGGGTAACCTGAAATGATATTTTCTTCATAAGAAAAATAGGTATGTTCGCGCCGATTGCCATGCCGATGACAATCGCCCCGCATGTCATTCCGTTTGACACAAAGAGGTAAAGGTTATGGCTAAACAGCGTCTCGTCGAGATTTGACAGACAGCCGACAAACCCTTCGAACGCACGACAAGCATAAAGACCGGGTATCATAGGGAGTAATGCCGGAAACAGACATGCCTCTGCCGGAACCTTTATCACCTTCGCTACGAACACCGCAATGACCCCTACAATGAAAGCGGCAATCGTAGCGGCAGCTATGATGTTCATTTCAGCTCCGCCCGGCATTGTCAACAGAAAACGCAGCGAATGACCTGCGGCTGCCGCTACCGCACATAATATATAAGCACGCTGTGGAGTGTGGCTTATACTTGAAAATCCGATAGCCGCCATTGCCGAAAACAGCGCGTCATCAAAAAAAACGCTCCATGAAATAATCGAATCGTTTGTCATAAGCAGTTATTCATAACAGTGATTGAAGTCAGCAGTCCCAAAGAAAGAGAGGCGGTAAGGATAACCGCATCGGCAAACCTGCTGAAAGAACAGAGATAATGGCTGGCGAGCATGTCACTCGCCGCATTGATATAAGGCACTCCGGGGATAAGATACAGCACACTTGTGGCAACAGCCACTCCCGGAGTTGCTCCCCATCCGAACAGCCCGCATCCCGAAGCAAGCGAGGCCGAGATGAACGCACAGAGAAAGAATATCACCCTTATGTCCATTTTTTCCCTGAGAAACCGCTGTTTTAGGAAATATCCCGCCGCGGTTGCAAAGAACACGACACCCATTGCGGCGGCATCTCCTCCAAACAGACGGCAGAATGAAGCATTTGCCAGTGATGTCAGCCAAAGAATATTAAAATTGTTGCCATACGGTTGTCCGACAATTGTCCGAAACCGTTTTTCGGCATCATCAAGCGAGAGTTTGCCATCGCGAATAGACCAGCTGAGTGCGCTCAACTCGGTGTTGAGGTCAAAATTTATTCCAGCCCTGACAACCCGTTGGGTATAGGTATGCACGTTGCCGCCTTCATCGGAAAGACAAACAGTAACATGACGCGGCATAACCGCAACATCTGCCATATAGCCATAAGTCATGGCTATTCTGCTAACATTCTTATCAATGCGAACACATGTTGCGCCGCTCCCCCACAGCCAAGCAGAGTATTCCGCCAGAAAACGTCCGAGCGTATCCATGGTAATTCCGGAGAAGGAAACATCCTCGCATTCCGTATCGAAATCAGTCATCGTCGTCATCATCCTCCTCATGTAATCTGTCACCGGGAATAAACAGGATATCCCTCTCTCTATAATGCCCGATAAGGCTGCCGTGATGTTTATGAGCAGGACTGGAGGAGTGCAGATAATGTACAAACTGGACAAAGCAGGTCAGCAAAACAAGACCGACGAGACCATACCAGATAAGCATTGGACTATTCATATTTAAGAGCTTTAGAGTAGGTTGAATTTCTGTGCAAATATACGTTCGGGCACACTGTACGGTTTAGTATCCTGTAAGGATTTTTTCGTCAGCACTCATCGCCATTTCCGATAGTGAAACCGAAAACGGCACAAGTAGAAACTCCTGTTGAAAGACGGTAAGCTTATTTGGTAAGCATAAAAGAATATAGAATGCTTGAGATCAAACATCCTATAAGAGGGGGGGGGCAGGGGTCAGCAGCGGGAGTGCTTCCAGCGGTTGTGGCTCCAGAGCCACGCCGAGGGGTTGCGGCGTATACTGTCCTCAAGCCGGCTCAGATATGCGCGGCTGTAGGGGTTTTCACCGCCGTCGGGCAGGGGAGTCAGCGGGCTGATTGTCATGACATAGTGTCCACGCTTTACAGGCATCATCTCCAGATAAACGAATTCCGCGCCCATTTTTGTGCCAATGACTTCTCCACCATTGAGATACGCGGTGTCCTTGCCCATGAAATCGGTCCAGTATTTCTTGACGGGGGTCAGCGGGCGCTGGTCGGAGATGAACCCGCATACAAATTTCTTGCCGTCGAGGGTTATTTCCAGCAGCCGTCGCAGTGTGCGCGCCATGGGTATGTTTTCCGACTCGAACCGGCTGCGCAGTTCAAGCATGACACGGTCAAAGTCTTTGTCGCGCAGCGGGTGGTAGATTTCGCAGCTCACTGCATCGGGGCGTATTTTCAGCGCTATGGAGGTAACCCATTCCCAGTTGCCGAAATGTCCGAGCATCACCACGACGGATTTTCCGTTGTCAAGAGCATCGTCGATATGCTCCATGCCTGCAATCTGTACCCGCTTTTCAATCTCTTTGTTGCTGATGTGAGCCAGCTTGGCGGTTTCGATAAAGATGTCGCAGAGATGACGGTAAAACCGGCGTTCTATTTTAATGCGTTCTTTTTCAGTTTTTTCAGGAAACGCCATGGCAAGGTTTTTTCTGACAACCTTGACTCTGTATTTTATAACTTTGTGCAGAATGAAACAGACTATGTCGCTGATGCCATACAGCATCCACAACGGCAGGAGGGCGAATGTGTTGAGCAGTGTCCGGTAAAACTTGTATTTCACGGTGCTGCGACTCCGGTTGTCGTTGCTTTTGTTTTGAGGCGGCATGTCAGAAAATTCAGTCATTAGTGCTTTAGCTTGTTGTATATCATGTTGATGATGTTGTTGTCAACTGTCTCGTCAAATTTCCTTGCCCAGAGGTGTGGCACGCTTTCGAGCAGGGACATGTCTCCGGCTCTGAACACCCACGGGTGTCGCACGCTCTCGCCCCTTGTCCAGTCGATGAACCGCATGTTTGCCATATTCACTTCTTTCTGATTCTTTACAGCGGCAGGCACATACAGCCGGTTGCTGAACGGAGACTCTGCCACGAGAGTGGGCAGGAATATTTCGTCGCAGGTGCTTGTGTGGCGGAAAACTTTCTCCAGCCAGTTTTCTTTCTCCACCACATACCTGGCAAGGGAGTCTGTGATGCTGAACCATTGCGAGCCGAACCGGAAATCTATGTTGCGGTTGATTCTGAATCCCACAGCCATTTGTAAGCCTTTGAAAATGTGGTTTATGATGCGTGTGCGGAATTTGCCCTCCCCTTCGGGAAAGATTGTGAAGTATCTGAATCTTGACCGGGTGGATTTCTTGAATTCCCAAAGGTTTATGAACTCATAGCCTTTGTGTTCGTTGAAAAAGGCGTGAATTTCATCTTGTGTCTTTATGGGCATATCCATGCCTGACAGCAGATGATAGTAGGCGTATTCGCTTTCGGAGGTGGCTTTTTTTAGAAGCGCCAGCTCACTGCGCATTATGCTGACACCTCCCCAGTTTACCTTGAAGCGCTGCGGAAGGACAATCAGGCGGGAATGGCGGGTGGTTCCGTCCAGACTCTCCTGCCTGAAATTTTTAGCCTTGGCATCGACATGAACGAAAATATCGTTGCGGGGGTCGTCAAGCAGTTCAATGAGCTTGCGGAGCTGACCGAAATTTTTGTGCGCCAGAATCAGGTAGGCGTGTCTGTCCATAAGTCGGTGTCTGAGAAAGGGTTAATAAATTCTGATTAGATAGGGGTGCAAGCGTCAGCTTTTCAGGATGTACTCGGCTATAGACCCTGGTTTGAGGTTTCTGAGCCGGGAGTCCTTATAGTTGGTTTTCTGGAAGAAGGCACCGGAAGTCAGTTCGGCAAATGTTGTTTCGTTGTAATCGTCATTGCAGTGTTCTCCCCACAGGGCGTGTGTGGGGTCTTGCTCAACGCGGGGCATTTTGTCGAAGTTGAGTCTGGCTGTGGCGTTTACGTCTACAGAGAGTTTCAACAGCAGGTGGTGTACGAAATAGTTGATTTTGCTGTTTTCTTCCTTCCAATAGATATTGATTGCCTCGCGCCACACGCCGAACACGGGATTACCTTTACGGGCTCTCATGAAACAGTTCTGTATGAACGAGTACGAACCACGGATTTTGTTGCCTGCCATAAACAGAAAGAGGTCCTGGTCCATGATGTATTGCGGCACCGGTGCGGTGACATAGTCGGTGGCGTCAAACCACAGACCGCCATGCTTATAAAGGAGTTCAATTCGGCAGATGTCGCTGAAATGAGCGTGAGGTATTTTACCTTCTTTCCATTTCGCCACAATGTGTTCCGGCAGGGTTATCCAGTCATAAAGGGTGGTTTCGTCAAGCACCACAAGCTCTTGGGTGAGGTTTCGGCGCATGCTTCGGAAGCAGGCTTTTACAAGTTCGGGAGCCTTATTTTCGCCCTGCAGCCATATTGTGAATGCTCTTTCCGGCTCTTTCCGGCTGTCGGTTGATTCGGGAACTATGCGCTCCACAGCGGGCGCATAGCGTCTGAGGTAGCCCATCGCGGCATCATAGGTGGCCTTATACCGGCGTTTGCGCCGAGCCACGCGCCCGTCCCAGAACGGGTTCATGATGTGTCCTTTGCCAATGAGGTGAAGCTGTTGCATCACTCTGCCTGCTATTCTTCCTATCCGGCTCATTTTCTGTAGACTTTAGTGTTGTGTGACCATTTTTTCGGCTTCATGTAGTCGGGTCCGTAGACCATTTCGAGGTAGCTGTGGGTGTCTTTGAAAGCCAGAAATCTGTGTCCCTCGAATGTAATGTCGGCAAGGGAGTCGAACCGGTTTTTGTCAATGACGGTGCGGTAGTTCAGAGAACCAACAATGTGTGCCACAAGCCGATTTCCCTTATAGGCGGGGTTGTGTACGGTTTCGTTCATTCTGTTCATCCACCAGTCGAGGGAGTGGCGCCATGACTTGATGATTGAAATCAGGTCTTTTCTTTGCCGGTGGTATATACGGTTGTGTATGCTCATTACCTTGTGCATGTATTTCCGGCGTTCTTTTTCGTTGTCAGGCACATAATCCAGCGGGAAAATATCTACATACACTCCATAGTGGGTCATGGTTAGCGATTCTCCTATATAAGTATCTGGGTCGTTGACTTTGGCGTAGCCCGATGCAAAAAACTCATCGTCAGAGCGGGTGTTGAACAGCAGGTGGTATTTATCGCTTTTGTAGATTTTTACAAAACGGTCGAAATCCTCGCGCAGCATGAACATGTCGGCATCATCGTCCCACGGAATGAAGCCTCCGTGGCGCACAGCGCCGAGGAGTGTGCCGCTCGACAGGCTGTAGGGAATGTCATTATCGCGGCAAAATCTGTCAATATCCTTCATTATGCCGAGTATGATTTCCTGTTTTTCCTTTATGGTAAGTTCTGTCTTGTTATCCATTGTCAGTCATTGTTAAAAGGGTGATTAGTCCGGTATAACCGGACTGCAAAATTAGCTTTTTTTTGAGTTTTCGCTGCGGAGATATGCTACGAGCCGGTCAATCATCTCCGGAAGTGAGTAGCGGGGGCTCCATCCGAGAGCCTGCAGCTTGTCGGAATTGAGATTGACAAGTGTGTCGGGCGCGTAGCCCGAGTGTTCCAAGGGTTCCACTCTGATGTCAATGCTGTTTCCGCTGCATTCTCTGAACAGGTGTGCCAGCTGTAGAACCGACACAAATGTGCCGGGGGGGGCGATGTTGTACGCTTCACCGTTTTCGCCTTTCAGCAGAATGTACACCAGCGCCGATACGCAGTCGGTGCTGTAGCAATATGGTTTGGAGGATTTGCCATGGGTGTGCAGCACAATGTCTTTACCCTCTATCACACTTCTTGCGAATTGGGCGAAGACTCTGTTGTCATTCCGGGGTATTCCCGCGCCGAATGTCTGTGTGAGTCTTGCGCTTTTGGCAGCCACTCCGTATTGCTTCGCGTAGCAGTAGCAGAGGTATTCCGCCGCTTGTTTTCCCAACGCGTAGCTGCTGCGCGGCGACTGCCGGTCAATGTGTCCCTGCGTGGATTCTGTCACCGGTTCGCACGATGACATCTGCCCGTAATATTCTATCGAGGACAAAAACACTACACCGACTTTGTTGCCGTTGCTGTGAAGGCGTGCATATTCAAGAATGGCGTGTGTGGAGTCTATCGGCAGCATGAAGGTGTCGGCGGGGTGTTCGCACATGTATCTGCCGTCGGTGGGGCTCGCGCAGTGAATTATATAGTCGCATTTCAATGCGGTGGTGCGGAAAAAATCGCACAAATCTTGCTCTACGGCAGTGATTTCGGTGCTGCTGCCGGAAAACATGGCCTTGGCTTTGTCGGCGTTTCTTACCGGCAATATGAATTTCACGCCGATTTTCAGTGCATCAATGCACCTTACAAATGTCGACCCGACAAGTCCGGTTGCTCCGGTTACAATAATTGTTTTGCCGCGCAGCTGTTCTGCCAGTTCGCGCGGCAATGAAAAAGACTCAATGTCTTCGCGCACTATCTTGTTGCTCACCATTCTACAGATGCAAATTATTTGTCAAAAACCGAATATCTGCTGGTTTTCGTGCACTTCCACCATGGCTCTGAAAATAAAGAAGTCGGTGGGTGTGGTGATTTTGATGTTTTCCATGGGCCCCATTATGGTGTGGATTTCATGACCGTAATGTGACATCATGGAGCAGCAGTCGATAAAGTCATGTCGCCCCTCTGCGCGGGCACGTTCATGCAAGCTGAGAATTTCAACGAGCCTGAAAGACTGCGGAGCCCGCGCCATGATGGTGTCGGGACGTGATGGAATATAAGGGCGTGAGTCGGCGCGGTTTACAACCACGGTTTCGGTAGCCGGCACGCATGTGATGCAGTTGCCTTTGGCTTTGACGGTTTCTATGTTGTCGGATATTGTCTGAGCCGTTATCAGCGGCCTTACACCGTCGTGAATCAGTACGTTGCAGTCGAGTCCATACACTTCTACTGCGGCTGAAAGAGCGTTGTATATGCTTTCCTGGCTTGTGTCGCCTCCCGCTACCACGCGCGCCACTTTGTTTATCTCAAACTTTCTCATCTGTTTTTCCAGGTATGGAATCCAGTCTTCGAGGCACGCCACTACGATGCCGTCAATTAGCGGGTGGTTGTCAAACAGTTCGAGGGTGTATATTATGACCGGTTTTCCGCTGAGTTCGAGAAACTGCTTGGGTTTGGATGCGACACACATGCGGCGTCCGGTGCCGCCGGCAAATATGACTGCAATGTTTTTGGTATATTTATTCTCTTCCATAAAATGGCTACGAATCATATTGTATCGTGGAATCGTTCAGGTATTTCTGCCACGAATTTGATTCCAAAAGTAGTGGGTTTGTTGACTGCGAATATCGGGCGGCATATTCTTTGCATGGCTCTGACCTTGCCTACGATTTTGTCCCATGGGCGAGCCTTGACATTGCTGACGGCAGCAATAGCCCGCTGGCGTTTGAGCTGGTGGCGTGTCCACCCGTTGGCAACGCGCGCAGGGTCGGCGGAAATTTCTCTCAGGTACTCAAGGTCGACACCACCGAAGTGAAACAGAAATAATCCGTTGGCAATGTGGAAGTTTTGCCCTTTGACCCTGTGGCATCCGCCACCCCATGTCAGGGGGCGTGTTATTACAGAGGGTTTGGTGTATCTTGAGTATAGCCACCCTCTGAACCTCTGTTGCAGGAAGGGGCGGGAGAAGTCGATTTTTTTTTCGGTTGGCAGGTGCTGCAGCACATCCACGCCCAGCCCGGAGTGGCAGCTGTGAGGCGGCAGCGACTTGAGAAAACCGCAAAGGCTCATATTGAGCGCCGGGTCTACAATCAGAAATTCGTCGGCATCGGTAGCGATTACCATTGCGGCGCCTTGAGCAAACAGAGCGGCGGCTTTTTCAGAGATGAATCTTGAGCGCTGGCGTTCGGTTGACACCACATTGCCTTGCATCTTTGGAACAAGCGTGCAGTTTACGCCGTTGCAGAAGTCGGGAATCTGCTGGTCCTCGCCGTCGAAATAGACATACAGATTTTCTTTTCCGAGCTGAGAGCCGTAGTAGTCAACCCACTTCCCTAAAAAGCGGTCGTTACGGACCATTGTAATCGCTTTGATATTCATGATTTTTTGAGGTGTTTCGCTGTCGGTGATGTCTGATTGGAGTGCGGTATTTGCAAAATTAATCAATAATTATAGATGTGTGGTGGCGGGTGGCTTAAAAAACATTAATAGTATGGGGCGCGGGGCGCGCTGTTTTGGCTGTTTTAGGGGTAAAAAAAAGAGACTGAAACCGTATGCGGGTTTCAGTCTCGTGTGAGGTCAGGGAATAAGCGCTTTTGCAAGCGTTGATTATTCTTCGTAGCGCTTTACAATCACAGTGGCGTTGTGACCGCCGAAGCCGAAAGCGTTGCTGAGCGCGGCGCGCACGTTGCGCTTCTGGGCTTTGTTGAAAGTGAAGTTTAGCGAATAGTCAATATTTTCGTCATCGTCGCCTTCCTCGTGGTTGATGGTGGGCGGGATGATGCCTTCTTCAACAGCTTTGATGCTGAACAGGGCTTCCAGGGCGCCGGTGGCACCGAGGAGGTGTCCGGTCATGGATTTTGTCGAGCTGATGTTGAGCTTGTAAGCGGCATCGCCGAAGAGTTCGGTGATTGCTTTGATTTCGCTGACATCGCCGACGGGAGTGGATGTGCCGTGGACGTTGATGTAGTCAATGTCTTCGGGAGACATGCCGGCATCGTCAAGAGCTGCTTTCATAGACAGTTTTGCACCAAGACCTTCGGGGTGAGTGGCGGTGAGGTGGTAAGCGTCAGCGCTCATGCCACCGCCGACAACTTCCGCATAGATTTTTGCTCCGCGGGCTTTAGCGTGCTCAAGCTCCTCGAGGATGAGGATTGCGCTGCCTTCGCCCATTACAAATCCGTCGCGGCTTTTGCTAAAGGGGCGCGAAGCGGTTTCGGGGCTGTCATTGCGGGTTGAAAGTGCGTGCATGGAGTTGAATCCGCCGACTCCGGCAGGGAAAATTGCCGCTTCAGCACCACCGGTGATGAAAGCGTCAGCCTTGCCGAGGCGAATCAGGTTGAAAGCGTCGATGATTGCGTTGTTAGAGGACGCGCATGCGGAAACCACGCCGTAGTTGGGGCCATGGAATTCGTACTCCATGGAGATGTGTCCGCTTGCGATGTCAGCAATCATCTTCGGAATGAAGAAGGGGTTGTATTTGGGACCGTTTGCCTCATTGAGGGCATAATAGCCGGCTTCCTCCTCGAAAGTGTGAAGTCCGCCGATACCGGCTGCAACAATCACGCCCACTCTGTTGCGGTCGAGATTGGGTGCTTCCTGAATTTTGCTGTCCTCGACTGCCTGACGGGCTGCAACGAGTGCGTACTGGGCGTAAAGGTCAAGCTGACGCAGTTTTTTGCGGTCGATGTGTTCGGCGGCGTTGAAGCCTTTGACTTCGCACGCAAACTGAGTCTTGAACTTGGAAGCGTCAAAATGTGTGATAGGTCCGGCGCCGCTTTTGCCTTCAATCGCCGCGCTCCATGTAGAGGGCACGTCGTTGCCAAGGGGAGTCAAGGCGCCAAGTCCGGTCACTACTACTCTCTTTAATTCCATTCTGATGTGTAGAGGTGAATAGATAGATTGTGGGGTTAGTCAAAAGGAAGCCGACACTCCGCACCTTAGTAAAAAAACAGAAGGATAGGAATGCCGAGCGGAGATGGCTTGATTACTTGCCAGCCTCAGCAGCTTCAATGAAAGCGATAGCGTCGGCTACAGTAGCGATGCTCTGAGCTTTGTCGTCGGGGATGGTGATGTTGAATTCTTTTTCGAATTCCATGATGAGTTCAACGGTGTCAAGGCTGTCTGCGCCGAGATCCTGTGTGAAGTTTGCTGTTTCAGTAACTTCGTTTTCATCAACACCAAGCTTGTCAACGATGATAGCTTTTACGCGGTTTGCAGTTTCTTGTGACATGATTTTGCTTTTTTGATTAGTAAATTCATTTTGCGGTGCAAAGTAAGCTATTTTTGTTCGATTTTAAAAATTTTTGGCAGGCAAAGACAGCCCCAATAGGATTTTTTGTGATTTTTGGCAGAAAAAATGGCGATTTGTGAGCAAAAATGAACTTGAGCGAGGTGTTTTTGTTGTATTTTTGCATTGGTTGCCTTTTTATGGGCAGTCCGTAGATTTACATATAATAAGAAATTCAGCAGAATGAAGCACCACACCTTATTTAATAATATAGTGGCGGCGGTCGGTGCGGCTGCGGCTATGATAGCCGTAGGCTGCGCGGGCAGGCCGAAGGGCGCGTCGGATAATGACGGCGCGCAGTATGTAGGAATGAAAATCGAAGGGGAGTATATTGAGAGTCAGGCGAGATACGGAGGCTTTAACGGCTTGGATTCGTGCGTGCTTACAATAAGGACTAATGTAGAATGGCCTCTGCTGATTGGAGATGCGGATATAAAGCCGCTGCAGGCGGCGCTTCTGGAAGCGGCTTTCAACGCGCGTGGAAGTCGTGGCATAAAGGCGGTTGTGGATAGCTTCATTTCCGAAACAGACAGCTACGACCTTGGTATTGTCAAAGGGAGTGTGGCGCTGCCGGAGGGGGTAGACCCGGTGTACGGGTATTTCCGGGCGGTGGATGTGCGCCGCGGAGAGATGACCTCAAAGACTGTTACTTATGAGATTGTTGATATGACATATTTAGGTGGCGCGCATCCAAACACATATACGCGGGCTATCACATACGCTTTTGAGCAGCATGAGGTGCTGAGCAATGACAATCTGTTTAGTGCCGACAGGATGCCGATAGTGTATTCTGCATTGAATGAGGCGGCGGCAGCGCAGTACGGGGTAGCCCGTGGCGAGCTTACCGAGGCGGGATTTTTTGAAGATGCAGTGTCTGTGCCGTCGTCGGTCAGCATTGACAACGGGGCTATATTGTTTCATTTCAACCGGTACGATGTAGCGCCTTATTCAATGGGAGCGGTGAATATACGGGTGTCTCCGGAGAGTGTAAGAGATGCTCTCAGCCCTCTTGGCAGGTTGCTTTTAGAGGATTGATGCCGGGGACGGCGTAAAAAAATAACTGCCTGAAAATATTGTTTTCAGGCAGTCTGTTTTTTTTATGAACCGTGGTGCGCGTCAGGCTTCGGGCAACTTGATTTCCCGTATTCCTTTTTCAATTCGGGATATGGTTTTTTCAGCGCCCATCAGCTCTGTGATGTCGAACATGTGGGGACCCTTGCATTCGCCTACTACGCACAGACGGAATGCGTTCATGACATTTCCGAGGTGGTAGCCTTTGTCGGCAATCCATGCAAGGATGTCGGCTTCGGCATCGGCGCTTTTCCATGATTTCAGCGCGCGGAGTTGTTCAGTGAGTTCAGCCATTATGCGGGGCATTTCTTCGCTCCAGCGTTTTTTTACGGCTTTCGGGTCGTAAGTCTCCGGGTCGCGGAAGAAGAATGCGGCGTTGGTCCAGAGGTCGCTTACAAAGTTTATGCGTCCTTTGACCATGCCGACAGCTTTTTCAATGTAGTTGTCGCTGAATGCCGCAGAGTCTATGCCGTTTGCTTCAAGAATGGGTTTGAAGAGCTTTGCGAGCTCAGCATCTGATTTTTCCTGAAGGTATTTGTGGTTGAACCATTTGCCTTTCTCAAAGTCGAATTTTGCGCCGCTTTTTGAACAGTGGTCGAAAGAGAATCGGGCTATGAGTTCGTTCATGTCCATGATTTCCTTGTCGTCGCCGGGGTTCCAGCCGAGCAGGGCGAGGAAGTTGACAACGGCTTCGGGCAGGTATCCGCTTTCTCTGTATCCCGCAGAAACGGCTCCAGACGCGGGGTCGTGCCATTCGAGGGGGAATACGGGGAATCCGAGTCGGTCGCCGTCGCGCTTGCTGAGCTTGCCTTTGCCGTCGGGCTTTAACAGAAGCGGCAGATGAACGAATTCAGGAGCTGTGTCGTTCCAGCCGAAAGCCTCGTAGAGGAGTACATGCAGCGGGGCAGAGGGCAGCCATTCTTCACCGCGTATTACATGAGAAATGTCCATGAGGTGGTCGTCTACAATGTTGGCGAGGTGGTATGTGGGCAGGTTGTCAGCGCTTTTGTAAAGCACTTTGTCGTCGAGCACGGATGAGTTTATTGTCACGGTGCCTCTTATGAGGTCGTTTACATTGACCATTCGTCCGGGTTCTACCTTGAAGCGCACAACATAGGGTGTGCCCGCGTCGAGCAGCTCTTTCACTTGCTCAGCGCTCATGGACAGGGAGTTGCGCATGGACATGCGGGTGGTTGCGTCGTACTGGAAGTTCGGTGTGGCGGCGCGTGCGGCTTCGAGTTCTGCAGGGGTGTCGAAAGCTATGTACGCTTTTTCGGCATCAAGTAGCTGGCTGACGTATTTCGCGTAGATGTCGCGGCGTTCGCTTTGGCGGTAGGGTCCGTTGGGACCGCCTTCGCGCACTCCTTCATCGAATTTGATGCCGAGCCATGCGAGGGCTTCGTTTATATAGTCTTCCGCTCCGGGGACAAATCGCTGGGAATCGGTGTCTTCGATTCTTAAAATCATTTCACCGCCGTTCTGGCGGGCAAACAGGTAGTTGAACAGAGCTGTACGCACTCCACCTATGTGGAGCGGGCCGGTGGGCGACGGCGCGAATCTAACCCTAACTTTACGTTGCTGAGCCATAATTTCAAAATTATGCTGCAAAAGTAATTAAAAATGATTGAACGGCGGCAACTGTGCTGCAAAAGATGCAGGGATGAATAATGGTGGCAGGCATATAAAAATAAGGAGCCTTGCGGGTGGTGCAAGGCTCCGGGAGTGTCTTTGTTGATGTTTATGCCTGAGGTGCGACCGGGGCTGTGGTTGCCGGCGATGCCAGGGTTGTAGTAGGCGGTTTTGCCTCCCATCCGAGCGCGCTTGCTCCAAGAACGGCGGCGTCTGCTTCCTTGAGTTCGGACAGCAGCACTTTTACTTTGCCTTTGTATATGCTCAGCATGTTTTTCTCCATGGCGTTTACGAGGGGGCGCATTATCAGTTCGCCGGCTTTGGCAAGACCGCCGAACAGAACGAATGCTTCGGGAGAGGAGAATGCAGTAAAGTCAGCGAGAGCTTCTCCGAGAATTTCGCCGGTATATTCGAAGATGTCCTTTGCTATTTTGTCGCCTGCCATTGCTGCGTCGTAGACATCTTTTGAAGTTATCGCTTCAACGGGGATGTCGCGGAGTGTGGACGGCTCGGTGCGTATTTCAAGAAATTCGCGGGCTGTGCGGCTGACACCGGTGGCAGAGCAGTATGTTTCGAGGCATCCGGCTCTTCCGCAGCCGCAAAGGCGACCGTTGTTGCGCTTTACAATCACATGGCCGAGCTCACCGGCGAAGCCGTCGTGACCGTACACGAGCTGACCGTTAATGACTATGCCGCTGCCGACACCGGTGCCGAGGGTAATCATGATGAAGTCTTTGATGCCGCGTGCGGCTCCGTATGTCATTTCGCCGATGGCAGCTGCGTTGGCGTCATTGGTTATTGCCACAGGGATGCCGAATTTTTCGCTGAGGAGCTGTGCGAAAGGCACCGGTGTGGGCCAAGGCAGGTTCACTCCGTCCTCAATCATTCCGGTGAAGTAGTTTGCATTGGGAGCCCCTACGCCTATTCCGTAGATTTTGTCTTCGGCTCCGATTGCTTTTATGAGCCGCATGGTCTCGGTGTACAGCTCATCGATATAGTCGGTGATGTTAGCGTGCTTGCGGGTTTTGATGGAGTCGCTGGTGAGGACTACCCCACGGGCGTCGACGATACCGAAAACAGTGTTGGTACCGCCCATGTCAATGCCTATAACATAAGGCTTGCTGTTTACCATTAGTTTAAGGATTTGTTAGATGTTAGATGTTTATTGTCGCAAAGTTAAAATAAATAATGAAAAGAATGTCGTGTTTAAGGATTTTTTTTTAATATAAAGGGTGATTTAAGGGGAATAAACGCTGTAAATTGTTTAAAAAAAGTGTGTGTGTGGCTGCAATTGTTGAAAAAATTGTAATTTTGCATCATTATGAAAAGAAGTATATTCGGTTATATTGCGACTTTGTGTGCGGGAGTCTGCATGACTTTCGCCTCATGCTCCGAGAAAGAGGAGCCGGTGGCACCGGAACCCAAATGTACGGTGCTTGTGTATATGGCGGCGGACAATAACCTCGGAGGCTACGGGGTTATGGTAGACTCGCGTAATCTTTCTCAGATGCAGAAGGCTGTGAACAACGGCGGTCTTAACGGCGGACGTCTTCTTGTGTTTTATGACCCTTATGAGGTGGAAGAGTCACCCCGGTTGCTCGAAATAACAGAAGAGGGTGTTCAGATATTGAAGACATATACGGAAGATGTGTCGTGTCTCGACCCTGATTTCATGAGAGGTGTGCTTGACGATGCCGCCAAAGAGGCGCCGGCACCTAAAAACTGGCTTGTGCTGTGGAGCCACGGCACCGGCTGGATTGAGACAGCCGACTCGCGTTCGGCTGCCGGGGCGCCTGTCACACAGTCGTTTGGTAAGGATGTGCACCCGGAGGCGTATGAGATGAACATTACCACGCTTGCGTCTGTACTTGGTGACAACCGCTTCTACGATGTCATTTATTTCGACTGTTGCTTTATGGGCTGCGCCGAAGTGATGTATGAGCTGCGCAATGCGGCGAAGGAGATTGTGGCATCGCCGACCGAGCTGCCTATTGAGGGAATGCCTTATGAGGTCAATATACCGGCTATGTTTGCGGATGACGCTACAGCGGAAACGGTAGCTAAAAACACTCTTAACTATTACCTTAATGATTTGACCGCCACAAACAATTCATGCAGCATATCGGTAATAAATACCTCTGCCATGGATGAGTTTGCAGAGGTGACCCGTTCGGTCAACGAAACCGGCGCGATAGCAGGTTACAGCTATGTGGGAGTGCCTTTGTTCCGTCGCACCGGCGGCACAAACTCCCATACTTATGATATGGGTCATTACATAAACTCCCTTGGTATAGACGATGACCTGAAGGCTGCGTGGAATGACGTCTATAAAAAGGTTGTGACATACTATGGCGCTACTCCCGTGTGTTATGGCCTTGATATGAGCGAGTTTACGGGTCTGGGCTGTCATGTGGTCAATTCGACCGGCGATGTTTATGTCGGCGCGTATTACAACCAAAGCTGGTGGAAGGATGTTGTAAGTTATAATCCTTCATTTGATTACCGCCCGAGCACCGGCGGCGGCTCGGGAGACGGTTCCGTGGACTTTAATCCCAGTTCCGTGCCGGTGTCAGGCAAAGCGTTCTGACCTTTATGAGAATACCCCTGTTTCAGATTCCTGTTCCCGGGCTGGGGACGGACTCTATAGCCTCCGCGCCTGCGGAAGAGCTCAAGGCTCTGAAAAATATGTCGTTTGACGATTTGATGAGTCGCCTTGTCAATGACCTTGTGGAGTTTGCCATACATCTGGCAATCGCCATTCTGGTTTTCTATGCCGGCAAGTTTGTCATAAAGAAAATTTTCCAGCTGACGGCTACCGTGTTGCACCGGCGCAATGTGGATAAGTCGCTGAGCACTTTTGTGTTGAGTCTCATAAAGATACTGCTGTATTTCATACTGATAGTGACAGTTATCGGTATTCTCGGCATCAACACAAGCTCTTTTATCGCGATATTCGCTTCGGTTGGCGTGGCTATCGGTATGGCGTTGAGCGGCACGCTCCAGAATTTCGCGGGAGGAGTGCTGATTCTGCTCCTGAAACCGTACAAGGTCGGAGACTATATCGAGGCTCAGGGGTTTGCAGGTACGGTGACAGAAATACAGATTTTTTCAACGGTAATATGTACCGCCGACAACAAGACTATCCTCTTGCCAAACGGCTCGCTGAGCACCGGCAGTATAAACAACTGGTCCAAGCAGGACTATAGGCGTGTGCAGTGGGATGTCGGTATTTCGTACGGTGATGACTTCAAGACGGCGCGTGCGGCTATTCTAAGTATTCTGGACTCTACTGACGGGATAGTGAGACCCGGAAATGTTGATGGCGCGAAAACGGATGCCGAGGCTACTGAAGCTGTTAAAGACGAGGTGTCTGACGAGGAACCGGCTCAACCGGTTCATGGCGGATGGCTCAACCGGATGATAATGAAGAACAAAAAGCGTAAGATTGAGCGTCAGGCTATGCGCGAGGCGGCTTTGAAATCGCTCGCTTCCCAGCCTATCACCGACCCCGCTGTGTATATTTCCGAACTTGCGGACAGCAGTGTCAACCTTTCGGTCAGAGCCTGGGTGCGCACCGGGGATTACTGGGCTGTGTATTTTGACGTTATAGAGCGCATTTACGCCGAATTGCCGGAAAGCGGTGTGTCTTTCCCGTATCCTCAGATGGATGTTCATATTGTGAGGGAGAATTAGGCTACTCCTAAATAACCTTAACAACCTTGTGGTATTGCGATTCTTTATTTACTTTTGCGATACCATAGGCGGAGACTGCTCAAAAAAAATATTTGATACTTGTCTTTGCGTGGTTTGTGGATTCAGCGCCGGCATTGTGCCGGCACGCCGCCAGCCTGTAATCTCTGGCATAGCTGATATCCGTTATCTTTTCTCCTCGATGTCCGGCATTTGACCGGAGACCACCAGATAATAAAAAAACAACATAAATGACAAGTAAATGGAATTACTTACCCCTTACCACAGAAGAGCAAAAATTAGAGACCGAATTAGATAAGCGCTACGCATCGTGTGCGCCTGTCAGCGAGCTGCTTGTGCAGCGCGGCATCACGTCTGTAGATGATGCGGAGAGGTTTTTTCATCCGTCGCTACGCGATTTGTATGACCCTTTCCTTATGCCCGGCATGGACAAAGCGGTGGCGCGTCTAAACAAGGCCCTCGGCACAAAGGAGCGCATAATGGTGTACGGAGACTATGATGTGGATGGAACCACAGCAGTAGCTCTGGTGTATAAGTATCTTCAGAATTTTTACTCAAATGTCGAGTACTATATTCCGAGCCGCGATGACGAGGGCTACGGAATATCGAAGCACAGCATTGACTATGCGGCTTCGCAAGGGGTTCAGCTCGTAATAATTCTTGATTGCGGCATAAAGGCAATCGAGGAAATAAAGTATGCCCGGACGCTGGGCATAGATTTCATAATCTGCGACCATCATGTGCCGGATGACGAGCTGCCGCCGGCGGCAGCTATACTGAATCCGAAGCTGGAGGGCAGCACCTATCCGTGCAGCCATCTCAGCGGTTGCGGTGTGGGCTACAAGTTCATGCAGGCGTTTGCCATGAGCAACTCGCTGCCCCAGGGCTATCTTGAAAGCATGCTTGACCTTGTGGCAGTCAGTATCGCGGCAGACATTGTTCCTATGGTTGATGAAAACCGTATTCTTGCATATCACGGACTGAAACGCATCAACACGGGCCCTAACATGGGGCTTAAGGCAATCATAAGAATATGCGGACTGACGGGCAAGGAGATAACTATTTCGGATGTCATATTCAAGATTGGTCCGCGCATAAACGCTTCGGGCAGGATGCAGAGCGGTCGCGAGGCGGTGGAGCTTCTTGTTGCGAGAGACAACGGCGAGGCTTTTGAAAAGGCAAAGGCTATCGACCAGTACAACAAGGACCGCAAGGAACTCGACAAGCGCATCACCGAGGAGGCGAATGCCATTCTTGACGCGCGAGGCGAAGCTGTGTCGGCGAAAAAGTCCATTGTCATATACAACAAGGACTGGCACCGCGGCATAATAGGCATAGTGGCATCACGACTTACAGAGCTTTATTACAAGCCTGCTGTTGTACTGACCCTGAACAACGGACTGGCAACCGGCTCCTCGCGTTCCGTGCAGGGGTTTGATATCTACAAGGCTGTAGAGGCAAGCCGTGACCTGCTTGAAAACTTCGGAGGTCATACCTACGCGGTGGGGCTGTCGCTTAAAGAAGAGAATATACCGGAGTTTACCAGGCGGTTCGAGGAGTATGTTGCGAATCATATACTCCCGACCCAGCTTACTCCGCTGCTTGATATTGACGCCTTTATAAATTTCTCACAGATTACGCCTGAGTTTATAAACACTCTGAGAAAGTTCAATCCGTTCGGCCCCGGAAACCAGAAACCGGTGTTTTGCGCCAAAAATGTGATGGATTTTGGCACGAGCAAACTTGTGGGACGAACCCTTGAGCATATAAAGCTGGAGCTTGTGGATGACACTTCGGGCAAGGTCATGAACGGTATTGCATTCAATATGGCTGACAAGTTTGAGCATATCCATTCGCGCAAGCCGTTTGACATCTGCTTCACTATCGAAGACAACAAGCATCATGCGGCAACCGGAGCAGTGCAGCTGCTTATAAAGGAGATCAGCCCTTCGAAGTGAATCCGGAGCAAGACACGGCAATTCATGATGTTCTCAGGAAGTACTGGGGATATGATTCCTTTCGTCCTAAGCAGAAGGAGATAATTCTGTCGGTGCTCGGCGGCAACGACACCCTCGGTCTGCTTCCGACCGGCGGCGGCAAGTCTATAACGTTTCAAGTACCTGCGCTGGTGCTCGGAGGTGTGACCATTGTTGTCACACCGCTGATTTCGCTTATGAAAGACCAGGTGGACAATCTGAGGCAGCGTTCGGTTCCGGCGGTGTATCTCCATTCGGGGCTGACGCGTGCGGAGCACAAACTGGCTATGGACAAATGTCGCCTCGGCAAAGCGAGGCTGCTGTATGTGTCACCCGAAAAGCTGAAGTCAAAAACATTTGTCGAGGCTCTCAGAACCATGGATGTGCGGTTGATTGCGGTTGACGAGGCTCACTGTATTTCGCAGTGGGGGTATGATTTCCGTCCGTCGTATCTGGAAATAGCGGCATTGCGAAAGCATTTCCCTTCCGTGCCTGTTCTTGCTCTTACCGCTTCGGCTACTCCCGAGGTGACGCAGGACATAATGGAGCGCCTGGGATTTGATGCCCCCCGGGTGTTTGCCAGAAGTTTCAGCCGTCCGAACATATCCTATATAGTCAGGAGAGCGGAGCATAAGGAGTCTATGCTGCTGAAGGCTCTGAATTCGACATCGGGTTCGGCAATCGTCTATGTGCGTTCGAGAAAACGCACTCGCGAAATTGCGGAGTTTCTGGCAAAGGAAGGCATTTCTGCGGCGCATTATCATGCCGGGCTGTCAATAGAGGAGAAGAATGAGCGCCAGCGCCAGTGGAAAACCGGTGAAATAAGGACAATTGTGGCAACAAATGCCTTCGGCATGGGTATTGACAAGCCCGATGTGAGAATTGTTGTCCATTACGACATTCCTCCGTCGCTGGAAGAGTATTATCAGGAGGCAGGTCGTGCGGGCAGAGACGGTAAGCCCTCTTTTGCGCTTGTGATAGCAGGCAATTATGACAAGGGTATTCTGAGCCGGCGTATTTCCGATGCGTTTCCGAGCCGGGATTATATAAAGAAGGTGTATGAACTCGCATGTGTATTTCTCAATGTTCCGGTTGGAGAGGGCTACGGCTCTGCGCGTGACTTTGATTTCAATCTGTTCTGCTCCCGGTTTTCGCTACAGCCTGTAATGACCCGTAGCGCGCTGCATCTTCTGACGCGGGCAGGGTGGATCGAGTATGTCGAGGAGGTTGCGTCACGTTCCAGGGCAATGGTGTTGCTCGGCAAGGAAGAGTTGTATTCGCTCAGGGTGGGGGATGATGCCGACAGAGTGTTGCAGCTTATGCTGCGTACATATACAGGACTGTTTGCCGATTATGTCAACATAAGCGAAGAGGTTATTTCAGACAGTCTTAAAATCAGCCGGGAGCGGGTCTATCAGGCATTGCTGGCTCTTGGCAGAGCTCATGCGGTGCATTATGTGCCGCGCTCAAACACACCTTATATATATTATACTACGTCGCGCGAAGACAAAAAGTATATTCTTATTCCGACCGAAATATATGAAAGGCAGCGCGAACGGATGGAGCGGCGGATAAATGCCGTGAAGTCGTTTGTTTTTGACAAAAGCGGTTGCCGGGTTAACCGAATGCTGGAGTATTTCGGGGAAAAACCGGAGCAGCCTTGCGGCAAGTGTGACGAATGTCGGGCGGCAGCTGCTGAACTTAGCGCGGAAGACCGGGAGGCGCAGATATTGTATCTTGCATCACAGCCGGGCGGTCACACCATAGACTATATAGCGTCGCAGCTGTCGGTGCCTGTAGCAAAAGTGATAGAGAGCGCGCGTCCTCTGCTTGATGAAGGAACTGTTGTTCTTAAAGGTTCAACGCTCGTATTACCTTCATAAAAAATTTGTAACTTTGGAGCCGGTATGAAAAGTTTCTGGTTGCTCATATCAATAGTCCTGTCGGCTGTGCCTGCGGCATTGTCGGCTGAGCCTGACACTTTGGCTGTTTATGAAGCCGAGGCGATTCTCACTACATCCGGCGGAGTGTTCGCTCCATACTATATGTCATCGAACCGCCATGGCATGATAAGCAGCGGCGACAACGCTCTGCTTTCGGTGAAGGCGGAGCGGAGGATGAATCAAGCGTCCCGATTCTCGTGGGGCGGCGGTGTTCAGGTGGCTGGAGGCTACTCTTCAAAGGTGAATTATTCAAAATATGACGCCTCGTCCAAGGAATGGACTGCAAACGCAATGCGTCCGGCCGCTCTGTTTTTGCAACAGTTGTACGCGTCGGTCAAATGGCGGTCTCTGTTTCTCAGCGCAGGCATGAGAGAAAGAGGGTCGGCGCTGGTAGACAACAGACTCTCTTCCGGCGACCTAGTGTACAGCGGCAATGCAAGGCCGATTCCCGAGTGCCGGATAGGATTCATAGACAATCAGCCGGTGCCGTTTACAAAAGGTTTTTTGAAGGTGTCGGGAGAGTTTGCCTATGGGAAATTTACCGATTCAGACTGGTGGAGCCGCCATGGCGACAGCTATAATTCAATGACTATGTCGGGCTTGTGGTATGTTTACCGCAGGCTGTATTTCAAATCGGATATCTCGGCGTCATTCAGCCTTACAATCGGCGCACAGGCTGCCGGGCAGTTCGGTGGACGAACCGAATACATGTACAGAGGCGAACTAAGGGATGTAGACCCGCGAGGGGTGAAATTCGCCGACTTTTTTAAAATGATTGTACCGTTTGAAAAGGGCAAAGAGGGATTTCTTATGGGCAATACCCTCGGTACATGGGACATAAAAGGCTCCTGGCGACTGAAAAACGGCATGGAGCTGGACGGTTACGTACAGATGCCGTGGGAGGATGGAAGCGGAATTGCTAAGCTCAACGGTTTTGACGGGCTGTATGGGGTGCGGTTTTCAATGCCCGGTGACGCGCCGGTGTTAAGCGGTGCTGTTGTAGAGTACCTTGACCTCGCCAATCAGAGCGGTCCGATGCACTGGGCTCCCGCAGACAGTCCCGGCACTCTGATTACCACAGAAGCAACCGGCGCCGATGATTATTACAACAACAAGTTCTACGGACCGTATGCAAATTACGGCATGTTGATAGGCAATCCTATGGTCATGGCTCCGATATACAATCTTGACGGATACAATACGATTATAGCCAACAGAATGAGGGGATTTCATGTTGCCGCCGAAGGATATGCCTCCGCAAGCATGCGCTGGCAAGCCCGATTCTGCTATCGCAAGGCGTATGGCAACGGTTTTGAACCGCTGATTCCGGCGCGACATTCCACGTCAGCGTCAGTTGCGGTCGACTGGTCAGCTCTGAAATCAAAGCAGGGCGGTCTTGAAGTCGGCACAGAGCTGGCTATTGACCGGGGCAGTCTGCCCGGAAACAGTTTCGGAGCCATGGTTAAGGTGAGTTATTCCGGTATTTTGTCTTTAAGAAAATGAAGGTATCGCTATACATATTATTCATACTGGCGGCTTTTGTGCTCGCAGCTGCCGGGTGTACAAGAAACAACGGCAACACAGGAGCCTGGTACGGGGCGTGGCAGGTCACGTCCATGAGTGTTGACGGCGAGGCTGTGGCAGACTATGTAGGCAATATTTCCGTGATGTTCCAGAACAACATAATCCAGACAATAGTACAGTACGAGCACCATGAAACCGGTTATTGGTGGGCTACATGGGAAAAAGAGGGCAACACTCTTGTCATAGACGGAAAAGGCAAGTCGATAGCTCCGGAACTTATGTTGCCGGAAAACAGTGTTGTGTGTCTTGAGATAGTACGTCATCCGGGCAGTGTCATGGAGTGGCGGTATGTAAGTGACAGCGGAACCGTAATAGATTATAAACTGAAAAAAGTATATTGAAATGAACAGGAAAGTACTGGTAACAGGAGCCGACGGCTTCATTGGGTCTCACCTTACACAGTTGCTGCTGGCAGAGGGTTACGATGTGAGAGCGTTGAGTTACTATAATTCCTTTAACAATAACGGATGGCTTGAGGATATTCCTGCGGTCGGCAATCTTGAGATTGTGAGCGGGGATGTGCGTGATTCAGATTTTTGCAGGGCGATAACCCGCGACTGTTCCACGGTGTTTCACCTTGCCGCCCTCATAGCCATTCCGTACAGCTATCTTGCTCCGGACAGTTATGTGGACACCAATATACGCGGCACGCTGAACATGTGTCAGGCTGCGCGCGACTGCGGTGTGGAACGCATCATAGTCACAAGTACGAGCGAGGTCTATGGCACAGCGCAGTATGTGCCTATAGACGAGTTGCATCCGCGTCAGCCTCAATCGCCCTACAGCGCTACAAAAATCGGTGCGGACGCTATAGCGCAGAGCTTTTACAATGCGTTTGATTTGCCTTTGGTCATAGCGCGTCCGTTCAATACCTACGGGCCCCGTCAGAGTGCGCGTGCGATAATTCCTACCATCATAACGCAGATTGCCAACGGAGCCAGGGAGATTAAGGTTGGTGACCTTACGCCGACACGCGATTTCAATTTTGTGGAGGATACCGCCAGAGGGTTTATCGCTCTTGCCCGCACCCCCGGAATCGAGGGGCAGAATTTTAATATATCCACCGGAACCGAGATTTCCATGGCAGAGACTCTCGATACAATTGCCCGCCTGATGGGCAGCGAAGTGCGTTATGTAGTCGACCCCCAGCGGCTGCGTCCCTCGAAAAGTGAGGTGCGGAGACTGTGCGGCAATTCGGAAAAGATGCGAAAGGCAACAGGGTGGTCGCCGAGGTATAGCCTTGAGGACGGACTGACGGCTACAATCGAATGGTTTACACGCGAAGAAAATTTAAGCAAGTACAAGTGGCAGGAGTACAACAGATAAGCGATTCCAGACCGATTGTTCTTGTCGGCGGCGGCGGACACTCGCAGTCTATATGTGCAGCCGGCTCCCCGGAGCGGTTGGCTGCTTATGTCGACGTGCGCGAATCGCCGTTGATGCCTCTGACCTATCTTGGCAATGATTCGAGTCTGCTTGAAGAGCCCGGAGCCGCAGACAGGTGGCGCGTGCACATCGCGGTTGTCGGGATAGGAGCGGAAGCGCTTGTAAGGCGAAGCTGTATCATTGGGCGATACAGCAGGTTTGAGGCGGCTACAATAATTGCTTGTGACGCCTCGGTGGCTGAAGGCAGCGAAATAGCGCCGGGATGTGCCGTGATGCGTCAGGCGGTTGTCAACAAGGCAAAAATCGGAGCACACACGGTAATAAATACGCGGGCGGTGGTTGAACACGGTTGTACAATCGGGTCCAACTGCTTTATAGGTCCCGGAGCCGTTATCTGTGGAGAGGTTACAATAGGAGACAACACCTTTGTCGGTGCAGGAGCCATTGTGCGCAATGGCGTTTCAATACCGTCATGCGCTACGATAGGAATGGGCGCGGTGGTAGTGAATACAATCGACAAGGCGGGAGTATATGTCGGAACCCCCGCGCATGGAGTCTCGGAAAAAACAAGCCCGAAACCGGTCATTATAATAGCTGAGGCGGGTGTGAATCATGACGGCAGCCTCGCCACGGCAATAAAAATGGTGGCTGCTGCGGCAGAAGCGGGGGCGGACTATGTCAAATTCCAGACATTCAAAGCCGAAAACCTTGTGACTGCTACTGCTGATAAAGCCGCCTATCAGAAAGAGGCTTGCGGAGAAAGCGAATCGCAGCTCGGGATGCTTGAACGCCTTGAGCTTTCTGCTGCAGATTTCATAACACTCAGTAAAGAGTGTGCAAAAAGAAACATCGGCTTCATGAGCACTCCCTTTGACTCTGAATCGGTTGACGAACTTGCCCCCCTTGGCATGGACTACTGGAAAATACCGTCGGGAGAGATAACAAACCTGCCGTTGCTCAGCAAAATAGGCGGCATGGGGCAAAAGGTCATATTGTCGACTGGCATGAGCACGCTTGAGGAGGTTGACGCGGCAGTGTCGGTTTTGGAACGGTGTGGCACTCCGCGTTCCAATATAATACTGCTGCACTGCAACACGCAGTACCCGACACCTCCCGAAGATGTCAACCTGCGGGCGCTCGACAGCCTGAGAACCCTCGGCTGCGCCTCGGTAGGCTACAGCGACCACACAAGCGGTACAGACATACCGTTGGCGGCAGTGGCGCTTGGCGCATCGGTCATAGAAAAGCATTTTACATTGGACCGTAACCGCAAGGGCCCCGACCATAAGGCTTCACTGGAGCCGCACGAGTTAAAGGATATGGTAAGCTCTATACGGCGCGTCAGTGCTTCGCTCGGCAGTGTTGCAAAGGCTGTCACACAATCCGAAAAGCCTAACAAGGCGATTGCGCGGAAAAGTATAGTTGCCGCGACAGATATAGCGGAGGGAGATGTTTTTAATGAAACAAACCTTTGTGCCAAACGTCCCGGCTCCGGCATTTCTCCTATGCTGTGGCATTCCCTTACAGGACGCACCGCGTCACGGAGCTACCGCAAAGACGAATTAATCGATTTTTCAGAACTTTGAATATGGAAGAGGCGCTAAGATTATCTCAAAAACAGAAACTTCATCAGTCGCTTTCACCGCTGCAGGTACAGTTTGTGAAAGTGCTTGAGATGAACGCGCCCGAAATAGAAGAGGAGGTGAACCGTGCGCTTGACGAGAATCCGGCTCTTGAAGTCAGCTCTGACGCGGTGCCGGTCACAGGCACGGATGCTGACGGCGATTTTACGGAAAGCTCCGAGCAGCTGCAGCTTGCCGACTACAGGCATGAGGATGACATTCCTGCCTACCGTTTCGAGGCTAACAACCGTAGCGCCGGCTCCAGCCGTTTTGAGCCGCTTGCCGTAGAGGGCGGAGGCTCGCTTATGGAGCAGCTTATGAGCCAGCTGTATCAGATGCCTCTTAATGAAAAAGAACTGAAGATTGCCAGAATAATAACCGGAAACCTGGACGATAACGGTTATATGACACGTACCCTGTTGTCAATTGCCGATGACGCGGCTATAAACGAGGGCATAGACACAGACCCGGCAGAGGTGAAAAAGGTGTGGAACATTGTCCGCACCCTTGACCCCGTCGGAGTCGGAGCCGTTGATTTGCGAGACTGTCTTCTGCTGCAGCTGAAAGCAAAGGAGCGTACAGACGCTGTGGATGTGGCAGTCGAAATTGTAGAACATAATTTTGATCTGCTGAGCCGGATGGACTTCGACCGGTTGAGAACCGCAATCAAGGTTTCGCCCGACAGGCTCCGCGAGGCTATGGCTATAATACGCTCGCTCAACCCGAAGCCCGGAGGCGCGGCGCTGCCCCACAATGACGGCGAGGACAGGATGAGGCAGATAACCCCCGATTTTGTGGTGGAGTGCGAAAACGGAAACCTTACACTTTCCATGCCTAACCGTATTCCGGCGCTTGTCGTTGAAAGAACATTTGCCGATGCCGAGGTGGATATAACTCCCCGCACCCCCTCAAGGCAGGCTGAGGCAATGGAATTCATAAGGCGCAGACGCGATGATGCCGCGAGTTTCATAAAGGTGCTTTCAATGCGTCAGGAAACGCTGTTCAGAGTCATGAGCGCCATAATGAAGTTGCAGAAAGAATTTTTTATGACTGATGACGAGCTTGCTCTGAAGCCCATGATACTCAAAGATGTAGCGGAGCTCACCGGCTATGACATATCTGTAGTAAGCCGTGCCACGTCGGGCAAATATGTTGCAACAAACCGTGGCGTGTACCCTTTGAAATTCTTTTTTAACGAACGTCCAAAGGAGGATTCCGACGCTTCGGCGCGAGAGGTTCTTGCGGCGCTCAGAAATATAGTTGACGGCGAGGACAAGAAATCTCCGCTAAGCGATGAGGCTATTGCGGCGCTGCTGCAGAAACAAGGCTATGATATAGCGCGGCGCACTGTTGCGAAGTATCGCGAAAAAGCGCTGATTCCCGTGGCGCGTCTGCGTAGAAAAGCATAAAACATAATTACTCAAAAAATGAAACTGACAAGTCAAATAATCTCAACTCTCCTTTCTCCGCTGCTGGTGCCTGTATACGGAGTGGCTCTCGCTTTCTGGTGCTCAATGCTTGCGGTGGCTCCGTTGGGGGTGCGCCTGCGTCTCACTGTAGTGGCGTTCATAATAACATGTCTTATGCCTGTCCTGGTGATTTTTCTGCTTCACAAACTCGGTATAGTCAAGGACCGGCAGCTTAACGACCGCACGGAGCGCACACTTCCTTACATCGCAGTAGCCCTGTCTTACGCCGGATGTGCCTGGACTCTGTGGAATGCAAACGCCCCCTCGTGGTTATGGCTTTTTATGGCGGGTGGCGTAGCTGCGGTGATTGTGAATATCGTGGTGAACCGGTGTTGGAAAATAAGCGCCCACCTTGCCGCTATGGGTGGTCTTGTGGCGCTTGTGTGCCGCATAGCCGTCGAGAACCTTGCGCTGGCGTCGGTCAACTATCTTGCCGTGGTGTCTGTAGTGGTTATCGCTGCGGGGCTTGTCGGCTCGGCAAGGATATATCTCGGGCGTCACTCCCTGATGCAGGTATTTGCGGGAGCGCTGAACGGATTTTTATGCGTATATTTTATAACAGCTTTATAACATAATTATGAAACCCGTAGTAAGTATCATCATGGGCAGCACTTCAGACCTGCCTGTATTGTCAAAGGCTGCCGAATTTCTTGACAAAATGGAGGTGCCTTTTGAAATGAATGCCCTTTCGGCTCACCGCACGCCCGCCGAGGTAGAGGCGTTTGCCTCATCGGCAGAAGACCGCGGCATAAAAGTGGTCATTGCCGCTGCCGGAATGGCTGCCGCACTGCCCGGGGTAATAGCGGCTATGACTCCGCTGCCCGTGATTGGAATACCCATAAATTCCACTCTTGACGGTCAGGATGCGCTGCTGTCCATAGTGCAGATGCCTCCGGGCATATCTGTTGCCACTGTTGGCATCAATGCTGCTCTTAACGCGGCGGTTATGGCTGTGCAGATTCTGTCTTTGTCTGACAAAGAGCTTCATTCTCGATTTGTGGCTTATCGCAAGTGTCTTAAAGATAAGATTGTGAAGGCTAATTCTGATCTTGCCGAAATAAAATACAAATTTAAAACCAATTGATTCGGACACATGGGGTCTTTTGATTATTCAAGGCGGCGGTCGACAGAAGTGAAAGTAGGCGATACTGCGATAGGAGGTGACAACCCGGTTCGTCTGCAATCGATGACCAATACCTCGACAATGGATACAGAGGCGAGTGTGGAGCAGTGCTGCCGCATAGCTGCCGCCGGCGCAGACCTTGTAAGGCTTACGGCGCAGGGCGTGAGAGAGGCGGAAAATATGGGACTTATTCGTGACAGTCTGCGTGGCAGAGGTGTCGGGGTGCCTCTTGTCGCTGACATCCATTTTAATCCCAAAGCGGCTTTCGAGGCTGCCCGCCGTGTGGATAAGGTCAGAATAAACCCCGGAAATTTTGTTGACCCCGGGCGCACGTTCCGCAAAATTTCATATACTGACGACGAGTATCGCGCCGAGCTTCAGAAAATAGATGAGGCGCTTACTCCTTTCCTGGAATTATGCCGTCAGAACGGCACGGCGATACGCATAGGTGTTAACCACGGGTCGCTGAGCGACAGAATTATGAGCCGCTACGGCGACACTCCTGCCGGCATGGTCGAGAGTGCAATGGAATTTCTCAGAGTATGTTGCAGGCGAGGATTCGGCGATGTGGTCATATCAATCAAAGCGTCCAATGTCAGGGTCATGGTAGAGACCGTGCGCCGTCTTGTAGCGGCAATGGATGCGGAAAACATGTACTTCCCCCTTCATCTTGGAGTGACCGAAGCCGGTGACGGCGAGGACGGTAGAGTGAAATCGGCTGTAGGCATCGGTACATTGCTTGCCCAGGGCATCGGCGATACAATAAGGGTGTCGTTGAGCGAAGATCCTGAAAATGAAATTCCGGTAGCAAAATATATTGTAGACTATATCAGCTCGTGGAGAAATGCGCCTGAGATAAAAGGCGTATTTGCTCCGGGATACGACATCCTTAATCCTCAGCGCAGACAAACCCGTTGCGTTGACGGTATTGGCGGTGATGCCTTGCCTGTAGTCATAGCATCGGCATCTTCGGCTTACTATGATGAAGACTCTATGCCTGACCGGTTTGCTGATACATGGAACCGCTTTGTGGAAATTACGACAGACATATCGGACAATGAACTCGCAAAGCTGCCCGACGATGTGCCGGTGGTGTTGACATCCTCGCATCCGAACTATCAGGGCGCGGTGAGCGCTGTTGTGCACCGGATGCAGACTGCCGGAATTAAAAATCCGGTGATTCTCAAGGCTGTCTATTCGGGTCTGGCTCCCGAAGAGGTTATGTTGAGAGCCTCCATAGACCTCGGAGTGCCTGTGATGAACGGTCTTGCCGACGGGTTGTGGCTGGAAGCTGACTCTGTGTCAGCCGCAGAAGCGGCACGGCTCTCTTTCGGCATTTTACAGAGCGCGCGCCTGCGTATTACCCGCACGGAGTATATAGCGTGTCCCGGCTGCGGGCGCACCCTTTTCGACTTGCAGACAACATTGCGCAAGGTAAAAGAAGCCACCACCTCGCTCAAAGGGCTGAAAATAGGCGTAATGGGGTGTATTGTCAATGGACCCGGAGAGATGGCGGACGCCGACTACGGCTATGTTGGAGCAGGTGTCGGCAAAGTTAGTCTTTACAAGGGCAAGGAGTGTGTTGAGAAGAATATACCGGAGGCGGACGCTGTGACCAGACTGGTTGAATTTATAGAAAAAGACAGAAAAGATGTCTGACCCCCGATATATGAGGCGAGCGCTGCAGCTTGCCAGGCTCGGCAGCGGGCATGTTGCGCCAAACCCTATGGTAGGCGCTGTTATTGTTCATGACGGCAAAATCATAGGCGAGGGCTATCATCGCCGTTACGGAGGTCCGCATGCCGAGGTAAATGCCATAGCGTTGGTGCGGCTCGAGGATGTGCCGCTGCTTGGCGACAGCACAATGTACGTAACTCTTGAGCCTTGCTCGCATTTCGGCAAAACTCCGCCATGTGCCGACCTTATTCTGTCAACAGGCATACCTCGTGTCGTGGTAGGCTGTCTCGACCCGTTTGAGCAGGTGAGCGGGCGGGGGGTAGAGCGCCTGCGCGCAGCAGGGGTAGAGGTAGAGGTGGGTGTTGAGTCCAAGGCGTGTGAGAAACTGAATGAGGCGTTTATGACGGCGCACAGACTCCGGCGACCCTTCATTACGTTGAAATGGGCGCAGACCGCCGACGGCTATCTTGCCGCAAAATCGGACAATGGTCCCGTACCGCTTGAAATATCCACACCGGTGTCGATAGCTGCAGTTCATGCGTTGCGCTCTCGCCGTCAGGCTATCCTTGTCGGGAGCGGCACGGTTCTTGCCGATAAACCTAACCTCGGCACTAAAGGTTTTTCAGGAAATGACCCTGTCAAAGTGATAGTTGACCGGCGTGGACGATGCTCCTGCGGTGATTTCTGCAACATGACCGGGCGAATAATCCTTTTTACGTCCCGCGACAGCTGTGAAGCCGTGGCGGGAAAGGTGGAGGGTATTCACTGTGATGCCGGCATTTCGATTGAGGCGGTAATGAAAGAACTTTATTCAAAAGGTATAACATCCGTTCTCGTGGAAGGCGGTGCCGAAATTTTGCGAAGCTGTATCGGTTCCGGACTTTGGGATGAGGCGCGGGTGGAGATTTCGCCCCGCACAGCGGGGGCTGCCGGAGCGGTCGCTGTGTCGCTGCCGGAGCAGGCACCGGAGACGTGTGAGGTTATAGACGGCAACCGGATTTTTTATTACCGGAATAGACACTGACACGGAGCGTGTAGAGGATATGTGGTCGTAAGTCGCTAAAATGCGGCTGTTTGTCTCTGAAATCTATAGGAAGAGCGACGGTCATAATCATAAAATAGCATAGCTCTGATTATCAGTGCGTTACTAATTTTAACGAAACGGTAATGTGAGTTAATGAAATTGTTGTTAACTTTGCACGTTGAAAAATAATGTTTTATGAGATTCAGACTACCAATCATTATACTCGTTGCCGCCCTCTCGGTCGGTATGGCTTCCTGCAACAGCGATGACGATTCCGACATCGAGATTATACAGGATACATCAGTCGGCAATGTCGCGGTGACATCTTTCTCATTGCAGAAATCGGTTTCGTCGGATATCAACTATGACTCTCTGTTCTTCTCAATAGATTTGGGCAAGGCAGTCATATTTAATGCCGATTCGCTGCCTGTAGGCACAGTGCCGGGCAATCTTATTGTGGATGTCACTCTCCCCACAGTGAAAAAAGCTGAGTTCGTCATGCAGTATGCTGACAAAGAAAACAAAGTGGTGGACTATCTTGAAAATGCTACCGACTCAATTGATTTCGGCGCTGACAAAGTACTCCTTCGTGTGGTGTCGTATGACGAAAAGGTAATGCGCGAGTACACCGTCAAGATAAACGTTCACAAGAGCAAGCCCGACAGTCTTAGCTGGGACAAGGCGGCTTTTGCTGCGGTTCCCGGACTCTCGTCAGGCTACACCGGTCAGAAAACCGTGGTTATGGGCGGCAAGTATTACACTTTGACTCTTGGCGCATCTTCTTCCGTACTTTCCGTAGCAGATAATTTAGGAGACAAAGAGTGGTCTTCTGCACCGGTATCGCTTCCGGCAGGTGCGCTGGTAGAGTCATTCAGTGTTGCCGGCAATAAATTCTACATCCTTGACGGGGCGGACAATCTGTATGAGTCTGCCGACGGCTTGACCTGGACTTCCACCGGGTCTGACATGTGCTATATATACGGCGGATTCGGTTCCGAGCTGCTCGGAGTGAGGAAAAACGGCGGCAAACACTATCATGTGACATATCCCGAAACTGTTGAAACAGAGGTGCCGCAAGGATGCCCGGTTTCAGGCACAAGCGCCCTGATGATTTATGACAGCAAATGGAGCGAAAGCGAGATGGCTGCATTTACCGGCGGCAGGGACGCCGCAGGCGGTCTGAGCGGAGTCACATGGGGCTATGACGGAACCCGGTGGGCAAAGCTCAGCCTCGAAGGAATGCCGGTGCGCGAAGGCATAGCAGTGTGCAATTACTTCACAGCCGAAGTCAACAACTTCTTTGAGGTGTCGACAAAAGAAGTTCTTTATGCTTTTGGCGGACGCCTTTCGAACGGAAGCATTGACAACACATTATATATATCGGTTGACCGTGGCGTTCACTGGAGCAAGGCTGCGGACTCTTTCCAGTTCTCAAAGTATGCTCCGGCTCTGTATGGCGCACAGGCTCTTGTCTGTGCCACCACAAAATATGTCAGCACAGACGATGCCGTTTCAAGAGCTGTCAAACCGATTGTATCATGGGAATGTCCCTATCTGTATGTTGCAGGAGGCAGCTCCGCATCCGGCAATCCGAATGACAAAATCTACAGAGCGGTGCTTAACCAGTTGTCATTCGTGCCTGTGCAATAAAAATAGCCTGTGATATACCGCATTATAACAATTATGATGATGTCTTGTGTTCTACCTGTGGCTGCAACCTCTCAAGAGGCTCGCTATAAGTGGGATATAGGAGTCGGTGCGGGTATGAGCGGCTATGTCGGCGATGCCAATACAGGGTTCCCTTTCCGTCATCCCGGAGCGGCTGTAGACATATTTTGCCGTTACAACATTGACTCCCGCTGGGGAGTGAGAACACAGGCGGGGCTTGCCACGCTTAGCGGAAACACCGCCGATATGGACAATGTGCTTCCCGGAGCAATGCAGTACAGCTTCAAGTCTACGGTTTACGATGTAAGCGTCAGGGGCGAATACAACTTCTTCCCTTACGGCATAGGCGAAACCTATAAAAGACTACGCAGGTGGACTCCTGTGCTTAGCCTCGGCATAGGAGCGGTATTGTCAGGCGTAGACGGCAAGACTTTTGCCGCAATGGAGATTCCTATGGGGCTTGGACTTAAATACAAGGCTTCGGAAAGGCTCAACCTTGCGGTGGAATGGACTATGACGAAAACCGCTGGCGACCACATAGACGGCGAAAAACTCAGTGACTTATACCTTATAAAAAGTTCTTTTCTGAAAAATACCGACTGGTACTCCACAATTACGGTCTCGGTGACTTATGATTTTGGCGAACGCTGTGTGGTGTGTAACAGAAAAGACTGATAAAAAAACAGACAGTGCGAATGACCTCTTTGATAGACAAAATTGACCGAAACAGAGTTCCCGGACATGTGGCAATAATCATGGACGGAAACGGTCGGTGGGCTAAGGAGCGCTCCATGGATCGCTCCGCCGGTCATGTCGAGGGGGTGAACACTGTGCGGCGCATCACCGAGGCGGCTTCGGAGGCTGGAGTCAGGTATCTCACGCTCTATGCCTTTTCTACAGAAAACTGGAACCGTCCGAAAGAAGAAGTGGCTGCGCTTATGCACCTTATAGTGGTGGCAATAGAGCGGGAAACCCCCGACTTGATAAAAAACAATGTCCGGCTGGACATGATTGGCGATTTCAGCCGTATGCCGCAGGAGGCGTTGCAGCGTCTGCGTCAGTGTATTGCCGATACATCAGGCTGTACCGGGCTGACGCTGAACCTGGCTCTAAGCTATTCTTCCCGATGGGAAATAACCGAAGCCGCGCGTAAGATAGCAGCGGATGTAGCCGCAGGCAAGCTTAACGCGGAGGATATAACCGACAGCACTGTCGGCTCATATCTCACCACAGCAAGCATGCCTGACCCCGATTTGCTCATCCGCACCGGCGGCGACAACCGCATAAGCAATTTTCTGCTCTGGCAAATAGCATACTCCGAAATTTATATAACACCCACATATTGGCCCGACTTCTCCAAAGAAGATTTTTACAGGGCTGTTTTAGAATATCAATCCCGGGAGCGCCGATTCGGACTCACCTCAGAACAATTGAAAAAGTGAAAGTAACATCATCCAATATCATGCGTATAAAGCTATCAGTAATAATCTCCGCATTGCTCGCGTTCTGTGGGTTTGCAGAAGCGCAGACTCCGGTTGACACTGTTTTTAGCCCTGCGGTCATTTACTCCGGCATGCCGCCGACATACGAAATCGCCGGTATATCGGTAAACGGTGCCGACAACTACGAAGATTATATAGTGATAGGCTATTCGGGTCTTAAAGTGGGCGAACGCATTGAAATTCCCGGCGATGAGATTACATCGGCTTCCAAGCGCCTGTGGCGTCAGGGGCTGTTCAGCAAGGTGCAGATAAGTGTGGACAAGATTGCCGGCGACAAGGCGTGGCTGTCAATCAATCTGCGTCAGCAGCCTCAGATTTCCGCTATCAACTACAATGGAGTAAAGAAAGGCGAAAAAGATGATTTGCAGGAAAAACTGCAACTTTATGTGGGCAACCAGATTACTCAAAACATTATCAACCGTGCTACCCTTATAATAAAGCAGTATTTCAAGGAAAAAGGCTTCGGCAATGCCGATGTGGTCATAGCGCTGCATGAAGACCTTTCCGAACCTAACAAAATGATTGTCGACATAAACATTGACAAGCATGACAAGGTGAAAGTTCACAAAATATATATTGCCGGCAATGAAGTGTTCAGCGACAAAAAGCTGAAACGCACCATTAAGAAAACCAATGAAAACGGTAATATTCTCAATCTTTTCCGTCAGAAAAAATTTGTGGAAAACGATTACAAGGATGACCTCAAGCGTATAATCGAAAAATACAATGAAGAGGGCTATCGTGACGCCAAGATATTGAGCGACAGTGTTGTGCGCTACGACGATAAGACTGTTGACGTGTATATTGACCTTGAAGAGGGTCGTAAGTACTACATCAACGACATCACATGGGTGGGCAATACAATATACGACACTAATACCCTTAACAGAATTCTTGATATCAGACCGGGCGAAGTCTACAACCAGAAGCTGCTTGAAAAGCGTACAAGCCTTGATGACGATGCGGTGGCTAACCTGTATCTCAACAACGGTTACCTCTTCTATAACCTTGTCCCGATTGAAAAAAATGTAGTCGGCGACTCGATTGACCTCGAACTTAGAATGGAAGAGGGTCCCCAGGCTCGCATCAACAACGTGGTGATACAGGGCAACGACCGCCTTTACGAAAAAGTGATACGCCGTGAGCTGTACATCCGCCCGGGCGACCTGTTCAGCAAGGAAGACCTCGTGCGCTCGCTCAGAGAAATAGCCAACACCGGTCACTTCAACCCCGAAAACCTCAATCCCGATGTAAGGCCCGATGCCGAAAACGGTACCGTTGACATTGTTCTTCCCCTTGAATCGAAAGCTAACGACCAGATTGAGTTCTCTCTCGGATGGGGTCAGACCGGCGTGATAGGTAAAGTGGCGTTGAAATTCTCAAACTTCTCCATCAAAAATCTCTTCCATCCGTCATCATACAAAGGTCTTATTCCTCAGGGCGAGGGACAGACATTCACTGTGTCTGCCCAGACAAACGCCCGCTACTATCAGGCGTACAGCGTGTCCTTCCTCGACCCCTGGTTTGGAGGAAAGCGCCCGAATTCACTTTCGGTATCAGCCTACTACAGCCGTCAGACAGGTGTGAACTCATCTTACTATAACAACAACTGGTACAACTCAGCCTATAACTACGGCTACGGATATGGCTACGGTTACGGCTATGACAACTACTACGGCAATTCATACGAAGACGCCTACGACCCCAACAAGGTGCTTCAGATGGCAGGCGTGACAGTCGGATTCGGCCAGCGTCTTAAATGGCCTGATGACTATTTCACATTCACAACCGAACTGTCGTACAACTGGTACTACCTTAAAAACTGGGAATACCTGTACTACATGAACAACGGTACATCAAACTCTCTTGTACTCGGTCTTACCCTGGCGCGAAACAATATTGACAGCCCGCTTTACACACGTCGCGGTTCAACATTTGCGCTGGGTCTGCACATAACACCCCCCGCTTCGCTGTTCGGAAAGAAAAACTGGGCTAAGCTCGCCGAGGAAAACACTACCGAATCCAAGCAGGAGCTGTACAAGTGGATTGAGTACTGGAAACTGAAATTCCAGAGCCGCACATACACTCCCCTGAACAACCCCATGAGCAAATGGACTCTTGTGCTTATGACCCGCGCCGACTTCGGACTCCTCGGCAGCTACAACAAGTACCTCAAGTCACCGTTTGAAACATTCTATGTGGGCGGTGACGGCATGAGCGGCTCATACACCTATGCCACAGAGACAATAGCCCTCAGAGGTTATGACAACGGATCGCTCACCCCGTGGGGACGTGAAGGCTATGCCTACGCACGACTCGGTGTCGAGCTCCACTTCCCCTTCATGCTTCAGCCCTCAAGCACAATATACGGTCTTGCCTTCCTCGAAGGCGGCAATGCGTGGGCATCGGTAAAGAACTTCTCTCCGTTTGATTTAAAGAGAAGTGCCGGATTCGGTGTGCGCATATTCCTGCCTATGGTCGGCATGATGGGTATTGACTGGGGCTACGGCTTTGACAAGGTATATGGAGAACGCGGCGGCAGCCACTTCCACTTCATACTCGGTCAGGAATTCTAACATTTTTTAAGGCACCTCCGGTAAACTAATGCTAAATCCGCGCGTCTTAATAACATATACGTTCAACTAAATTATAAGGAGAATGAAAAAGTTATTTATAACCATGATAGTCGTAGCCCTTGGCGCTGTCAGCGGCTTCGCTCAGAAATTTGCATTGGTCGACATGGATTATATCCTGTCAAACGTACCGACTTATGAAATTGCCAACGACCAGCTCAACCAGCTTTCACAAAGATGGCAAAAAGAGGTCGAGGCTATCAACAAACAGGCTGAGACCATGTACAAAGACTATCAGAACAATATGGTTTTCCTCTCTGACGAGCAGAAAAAAAAGCAGGAAGAGGCAATCACAGCCAAGGAAAAAGAGGCAATGGAGCTGAGAAACAAATATTTCGGTCCCGAAGGCGAACTCTACACAATGCGCCAGAAACTCATGCGACCTATTCAGGACGAGGTGTACAACGCCGTCAAGGCTGTGAGCGAGGAGCGCGGCTATCAGTGTATCTTTGACCGGGCAACGGCTACGGAAATAATATTCGCCTCCCCGAGAATTGATGTAAGCAACGAGGTTCTTGCCAAGTTAGGATATTCCAAATAAATACATTATCTTTGCACGCAGAGCCTTCGCTTTGGTGAAGGTCGCAAGGCTCATTTTTGTTGAATTAACTATAATAACATAAATACAATGCTTAAGAAATTTATCGCAGCAATAATGATTGCACTCCCCGCAATGGGATTTGCTCAGGCAAAATTCGGTATCATAAACACACAGCCCGTAGTGGAGTCTCTCCCGGAAACCAAAGAAGCAGCTGCCCATATAGAGAATGCCTCTAAAAAATACCAGGACGAGTTCAAGAACTTCCAGGACGAGCTTGAGAAAAAATATTCTGAGTACCAGGCAATGGGCGACGATACCCCTCAGGTAATGAAAGACCGCCGCATGAAAGACCTTCAGGATCTCAACACCCGCATGAACGAATTTCGCGCTACTGCCGAGCAGGATTTGCAGCGTCAGCAGGAACAGCTCTTCGCTCCTATCCAGCAGAAAATCCACGACGCTATCACAGCCGTGGGCAAAGAGGGCGGATTCACTTTCATTTTTGAAAACATGGTGCCTGTGTACACCGGCGAAAGTGTTATCGATGTCACTGATCTTGTAAAAGCAAAGCTCGGAGTTAAATAATCCTCATTTGATTCCGTTGAGATATCAATAAGATAAGGAGCGGTCTCGACGCGAAAGTGTCGGGACCGTTTTGTTTTAAAAGCCTCTCCTTACTGATAATGAGTATGGGCATGGAAAATCTGAAAGGTCCTGTAGGTGTATTCGACTCCGGCTACGGCGGACTCACCATTCTTAAAGAAATAAGGCGGCTCATGCCGCAGTATTCGTATCTGTATCTGGGAGATAACGCGCGGGCTCCTTATGGCACACGCTCTTTCGATGTGGTTTACAGATTTACACTTGAGGCAGTAAGCGCCCTGTTCGAGCAGGGCTGCCCCCTTGTAATACTGGCATGCAATACTGCGAGCGCCAAGGCGTTGCGCACCATTCAGCAGCGAGATTTGCCGCAAATGCGACCCGGACTCAGAGTGCTGGGGGTGATAAGCCCCACCGCAGAAGCTGTAGGTGAGTTGACGGCTACGGGACACATCGGCATACTCGGCACGGAAGGCACTGTCAACAGCTGCAGCTATGACATCGAGATTGAAAAGCTGTTTCCCGGTTCGGCTGTAAGTTCAAAAGCGTGTCCAATGTGGGTTCCCCTTGTAGAAAATAACGAGGCTTCCGCACCGGGAGCCGATTATTTTGTTACTAAATATATAAGGGAGCTTTTAGATATGGACTCGCAGCTTGACACAGTGGTGCTTGCTTGTACCCACTATCCGATTCTGTATCCTAAAATCCGCGAGGCTGTGCCCGGAAACATCAGGGTTGTTACCCAGGGTGAAATCGTGGCGCAAAGCCTTAAGGACTACTTCGGGCGCCACCCTGAAATGGAGCAGCGTATCGAAACCGGGGGCACATGCAGATATCTCACCACCGAAAACCCTGAAAAGTTTACCGGTCTTGCCTCTGTGTTTCTCGACGAGCCTGTGAATGTAAGCCATATTGACCTATGACATAAAGATAACTGTTGCACTTAAAAAATTACTATTATGAATCTTAACGGACGTCGTCAAAGCAACAACATTCAGGATCGTCGAGGCGGCAAAGGCAGGCTCGCGCTCGGAGGCGGTATAGGAGCGGTAATAATAGCGGCACTCATTGCCTGGATTTCAGGAGGAAATCCTCTTGATGTGCTGATGTCTAATTCGGGTACCCTCCTTGGAGGAGGAGCGTCTGGCACGGAGTATGTGCCCGATGCGCAGGATGCCGAACTGGAAGCGTTCACTTCAAAAATTCTCGCGGGAACGGAGGATGTGTGGAGTGCAGAATTCAAAAAAATGGGACTTGAATACGAGCCGCCGACACTTGTTCTGTTTAACGGTTCTGTTCAGAGCGGTTGCGGAGGGGCTACCTCACAGGTAGGGCCGTTTTATTGCTCTGCCGACAACTGTGTGTACATAGATTTGTCATTTTTCAAGGAAATGCGCCAGAGCCTTGGCGCGGACGGAGATTTCGCCTACGCCTATGTCATAGCCCATGAAGTCGGACACCATGTGCAGGACCAGCTGGGTATTCTTGGCAAAGCTCATGAGCAGATGAGCCGTACAAGCGAGGAGGAAGCCAACCGCATAAGTGTGCGCATAGAGCTTCAGGCAGACTATCTTGCCGGAGTGTGGGCAAACCATGACAATGCAATGTTCGGCTCGCTGGAACCAGGAGATGTGGAGGAGGCGGTCAACACAGCCCGCGTGATTGGCGATGACTATTTGCAGAAAAAAGCGCAGGGCTATGCGGTGCCGGAGTCATTCAATCACGGAACCTCCGAACAGAGGCAGCGCTGGCTTGCAAAAGGTTTGCAACTTGGCACAATTTCCGGAGGTGACACCTTCTCGGTTCCTTATTCAGATTTGTAATATTCCAAATAACACGATGCGATGAAAAAAGTAATTTTTGCTGTTTGTGCGCTGTTGCCGGCTTTGCTGAATGCTGTTGCCGGTGATACGCTGCCGCGCAGTACAAGCACCCGCTCCACGGCGGAAGCTATGATGCGTGCCGCAGCCCCCGCGCTTGAATTAGATACAACAGTATCACCCGAAGGCTTCGCCTTGTGGCGCGAACGCATGGGGCAGGAGATGGCGCGTATAATGAAGCACCCGGCGGCTCCGGCTGCACCACCGGTCAAGGTTGCGCAGGCAAAGCGCGACGGCTACCGCATTGAACGCTGGATTTCATACCCGTTGCCGGGAAGTGCCGTTGCGTACTATGTGCTTGTGCCTGATGGCGTAACCGAATTGAAACCGGCACCTGCTGTGCTGTGTGTGCCGGGTTTCGGTCAGACAAAAGAGCTTGTGGCAGGTGAACGGCAAGGCAATTACGATTTGACCGGCGAGCCTGACTCGGTGCTGCGCAAAGCAGCCATGGCGGTGCATTTTGTCAAGGAAGGGCTTGTGGCGGTTGCCGTGGACAATCCCAGCTGTGGGGAGCTGAGCGACAACGGTGTGGCGGACTATGTCACGTCATCGCGTTTTCTGCTCGAACTCGGCTGGAGTTATCTGGGGCTTGCTTCATGGCAGGACAAGGTTGTGCTTGACTGGATGAAGACACAGCCGCAGGTGCGTGCCGACCGTATTCTTGTCAGCGGCTTTTCTCTTGGCACCGAACCTCTGATGGTTCTCGGATTGCTGGATGATTCCATTTACGCGTTTGTGTACAATGATTTTCTTTGCCGCACCAGAGAGCGGGCTCTTGTAATGAACAAGCCGAATAAAAACGGAGTGCGTGCATTTCCCAACAATGACGAGCACCTGATTCCGGAATTTTTGACTCTTTTCGATTTTCCTGACATTGTAGCCGCTTTGGCTCCGCGCCCGGTAATCTGCACGGAAGGGGGCATGGACCGCGATTTTAAAATAATATCGAAGGCTTATGAAATAGCGGGCGCTCCCCAGAATTTCGAGTATCACCACTATGCCAGATACGCCGACCCGTCAAGCCGGCAGTATCTTGACTCTTTGCCGTCGGGCATTGACCGCGACGAGTTTTTCCGTCTTGCAAATGTGGATTCACAAAACCACTATTTCAAACTGGAATGGGTAATGCCCTGGCTGAAAAGAGTCATATCCCGTGAGTGAATCCGAGGGCGGCTACACTGATTTCCGCGCTCGGTTCATTTATGTGAACCGCATCGGCGCAGTGCAGCACAGTCGCTCCGGTGGTTATCACATCGTCTACAATAAGTATGTGTTTGCCCGCGAGTTCGTGCGGTTCGGCAACAGTGTATATGTTGCCGGTGTTCAGCCATCGTTCAAATGCCGAACGTCTTGTCTGGGTTGAGTGAGCTTTCTTTGCTATGAGGTTGTCTGCAATCTCTATGCCTGTAGCCTCTCTCAGTCCTTTGGCTATTTCGTGGCTCTGGTTGTAGCCGCGTTTCAGCTCCTTGAGGTAATGCAGTGGCACAGGCAGTATCAAGTCTATGCCGTCAAAGAATCCTGACGGCATTATCTCTTCGGCAAACATCCGTGCGAGTGTCTTTGCAAGGGCAGGGCGGTTATTGTATTTGGCGCGGTGTATCAGCTCGGCGTAAGGATTTTCGCGATAGTAGTAAAAATATGCCGCCGCTTTAGAGATAGGAGTATGGCCGGCAAGGCGTTTGTGGATTTCGTTGAAACTCTGTGTGTGGAGCCGGGTTCTCGGCATATCGTGCAGACAGTGGAGGCATAGGGTGTGTTCGCCGTGGACGAGCGTGTTGGCGCACACTTCGCAAACGTTGGGGTAAATCATTCCGGCAAGGTCTCCAAGCCAGCTTGTCAGTCCCATACGTTGCCGTTTTTGATAATGTCGCTTATCAGAGATGTCTCATACCCCCTCGTAACTCCGAACCGAAACAGTTTTGTTCTACCCTCGTAGGTGTTGCCCTCTTTAATTGAGCGGGTTTTGGCTTTGAGCGCCCTGAGCGCTATGGCGCTGTATTCCTCGTCGTCAATCTCATGTAGCGCGGCGGATATGATTGTCCGGTCAATATTCTTTGAGGCGAGTTGACGGGCAATTTTTATCTTACCCCATCCGGCAAACCGGTATTTGTCGCAGGCGAAAGCCGCTGCAAAGCGATTGTCGTCGACAAATCTGTCGCGCACAAGCAGCGCAAGTATTTTTTCAATGTTTCCGGAGGATATGCCCCATCCGTGCATCTTTTTCGCAAGGTCGGCGGAGCATTGTTCAGAGCGCGAACACAAATCCTGCAATCGCGCGAGAGCCTGCTGTGGAGTCAGTGGCTTTTTCATAATTTTGCAACCGCAAACCGGTTTTTCCCGAATGAATCGCGGCGTATGTCAATATCCGTGAACCCGTTCTTTGCAAGGGTGTCGCGCAGCATGTCAGTATAATCAGGATTGATTTCAAGGTACAGACATCCTCCCTGTTTCAAAGACTCCGAGGCGTAGCCTGCAATGGCGCGGTAGAATAGCAGCGGGTCAGAATCCGGTACAAAAAGGGCGGAGTGAGGCTCATGGTCAAGCACATTGGCTTCCATTGCCGCCTTTTCTTTCTCAGCTATGTACGGCGGGTTGCTGACTATGATGTCGTACACACCGGTTTGTGCGTCCATGTGCAACACGTCGGCGTGTCGGAAATGCACAGCCGTTTTTAGAGCTGCCGCGTTTTCTTTTGCAACAGCAAGCGCGGCATCGCTGATGTCGACAGCCGATACGTTGCTGAACGGAAGGTTTCTCGCCAGCGAGCAGGCAATGCAGCCGGAGCCGGTGCATAAATCCATGACAGCAAGCTCTTTGCGCTCTTTGTTTTCATCGACAATCATATCCACGAGCTCCGCAGTCTCCGGGCGTGGAATCAGTACATCCGGAGTTACCTTGAATTCCAGTCCGTAGAAGTCAGCCACTCCGAAGATATATTGTATCGGTTCGTCCGCAATAAGGCGGTCCACTGTCTGGTCCACTTTCCCGGCAATGAAGTCGCTTGCTTCCTCATCGCTTTTTATAGCCATGTCGGTAGCCGAGAAGCCCTTGAGCCGCTCGAAGATGACGCGAACCATAGCTCGCGCCTCTCCGGGCGGATAGTGGGTTTCAAGCCTTGCGCGCGCCTGCGCTGCAAGATTGCCGTAGGTCAATATTCGTCCCACGGTTTGATTTCTATGTCGTCGAGCGGCAGAGTGGTAAACGCGTTGATGAATGCCGATGCGAGGCGCGCGTTTGTGAGCAGAGGTATGTTGAGATCAATAGCCGCACGGCGTATTTTGTGACCGTTGCCAAGCTCGGTGGGGCTCAGGTTTTTGGGGATGTTCACAACGAGGTCTATCTCTTTGTCGTGAAGCATCTGCAGCGCCTGCGGCTCCATGTCGGGCTGGCTGGGCCAGTACACTTTTATGGCAGGGATGCCGTTGTCGGTAAGGAACTGGTGTGTGCCCTGTGTGGCGTATATGCGGTAGCCTTTGTTGTGCAGCTGGTGGGCGGCGTCAAGCATGTCTGCTTTCTGTTTGGGGGTTCCGGTAGAGAGCAGCACTCCCTTTTCGGGGACTCTGAGACCGACTGAAAGCATCGATTTGAGAAGGGCTTCCGAGGTGTCGACTCCGATACATCCCACTTCGCCGGTAGAGCTCATGTCCACACCGAGCACGGGGTCGGCGCCCTGAAGGCGCGAGAAGCTGAACTGGGATGCCTTAATGCCGACATAGTCAAGGTCGAAAGCGTTTTTGTGCGGTTTTTCCACCGGCAGTCCGAGCATTACTTTTGTGGCTATGTCAATAAAGTTTATTTTAAGGACTTTGGACACAAACGGGAAGCTGCGGCTTGCACGCAGGTTGCATTCTATGACTTTTATGTCGTTGTTCTTTGCGAGGAACTGAATGTTGAATGGTCCCGATATGTTCAGAGCCGCCGCAATCTGCGATGACACTTTCTTTATGCGCCGCATAGTCTCCACATAGAGTTTCTGGGGCGGGAACTGTATGGTGGCGTCTCCGGAATGCACGCCGGCGTACTCTATGTGTTCGCTTATGGCGTATACCTTTATTTCGCCGTTCTGCGCAACCGCGTCCATTTCTATTTCCTTGGCGTTCTGTATGAACTCAGACACAACAACAGGATGCTGTTTGGACACATTGGCTGCAAGACGCAGGAAGCGTTCAAGTTCGTCGGGGTTGGAGCATACGTTCATGGCTGCGCCGCTGAGCACGTAGCTTGGACGCACCAGCACGGGAAATCCCACTTCGTCAATGAACTTGTTGATGTCTTCGAAGCTGGTGAGCTCGCGCCATCTCGGCTGGTCGATGCCGAGCCTGTCGAGCATTGCGGAGAATTTGTTTCGGTCCTCTGCGTTGTCAATGCACTTGGCTGTGGTGCCGAGGATATTCACGCCGCGTTCGTCAAGTCGGGTTGCGAGGTTGTTTGGAATCTGACCGCCTACAGACAGTATCACTCCGTGGGGTGATTCAAGTTCCAGAATATCCATTACGCGCTCAAAGGTGAGCTCGTCGAAGTAGAGTCGGTCGCACATGTCGTAGTCTGTCGACACTGTTTCCGGATTGTAGTTTATCATAACCGAACGCCAGCCCTCTTTCTTGACGGTGAGCAGTGCGTTGACCGAACACCAGTCAAATTCCACGGAGCTTCCGATGCGGTAGGCACCGCTTCCGAGCACCACTATAGAGCGGTGGTCGTTCAGATAATCTATGTCGTTTTCAGAACCGTTGTATGTGAGGTACAGGTAGTTTGTCTGCGCCGGGTATTCGGCGGCGAGAGTGTCTATCTGTTTCACAACGGGGGTAATGCCGAGTGCCTTACGGTGTTGACGCACCTTGAGGTTGGCGCTCTCGGCATCTGTCATGTCGTTTTTGAATATGCAGCGTGCTATCTGGAAGTCGCTGAAACCCTGCTCTTTGGCCCTGCGCAGAAGGTCGGCGGGCAGCGATTCGAGAGAGTCAAACCCGCGCAAGCTGTGCGAGGTGTTCATTATATTTTGCAGGCGATACAGGAACCAGCGGTCAATTTTTGTCAGTTCGTGTATCTTTTCCACGCTGTAGCCTTTTTCCATAGCCTGGGCTATGACAAAAATGCGTTTGTCGGTAGGTTCTGCAAGAGCCTTGTCTATATCGGCGATGTTAAGTTCTTTATTGCCTGTGAATCCATGCATTCCCTGACCAATCATGCGCAGACCTTTCTGGATGACCTCCTCGAAGGTTCTGCCGATAGCCATTACCTCGCCGACGCTCTTCATTGACGAGCCTATCTCGCGGCGCACGCCGTGGAATTTTCCAAGGTCCCAGCGCGGTATTTTGCACACAATGTAGTCGAGGGCGGGTTCAAAGAAAGCGCTGGTCTCTTTGGTGACACTGTTTTTAAGGTCGAACAGTCCGTAGCCCAGCCCGAGCTTTGCGGCAACAAATGCAAGCGGGTAGCCGGTGGCTTTGGATGCGAGCGCTGACGAGCGGCTCAGTCGCGCGTTCACCTCAATGACGCGGTAGTCCATCGACTGCGGGTCAAATGCGTACTGTACGTTGCATTCGCCGACAATACCTATATGGCGTATGATTTTTATTGCAAGTTTTCTGAGGTAGTGGTAGTCTTCGTTTGTGAGGGTCTGCGAGGGCGCCACCACGATGCTTTCACCTGTGTGAATGCCCAGCGGGTCGAAGTTTTCCATGTTGCACACTGTGATACAGTTGTCAAACCGGTCGCGCACAACTTCGTATTCAACCTCTTTCCAGCCTTTGAGCGATTTTTCAACAAGCACCTGGGGCGAGAATGACAGAGCTTTTTCTGTCAGAGCCACAAGCTCCTGCTCGTTGTCGCAGAATCCGCTTCCGAGTCCTCCGAGAGCGTATGCCGCGCGTACAATCACAGGGTAGCCGAGGCGTTCGGCGGCGGCGAGTGCGTCGTCAATAGAGTTTACCGCCTCGCTTTTGATGGTCTTGATGTCAATCTCGTCGAGTTTCTTGACAAAAAGTTCACGATCCTCGGTGTCCATTATTGCCTGAACCGGGGTGCCGAGCACTTTCACTCCGTATTTTTCAAGCACACCGCTCTCATACAGAGCCACACCGCAGTTGAGCGCAGTCTGTCCGCCGAATGCCAGCAGGATGCCGTCGGGCTTTTCGCGCGCAATGACTTTCTCTACGAAATAGGGGGTTACAGGCAGAAAGTATATTTTGTCGGCAAAGCCGTCGGAAGTCTGCACCGTGGCTATGTTGGGGTTAATCAACACAGTGGTTATACCCTCTTCTTTGAGAGCTTTGAGTGCCTGAGAACCTGAGTAGTCGAATTCTCCGGCTTCACCGATTTTTAGGGCGCCGCTGCCGAGAAGGAGAACTTTGCGTATGCTGGGGTCTATAGCTGTAGTCATATTGCTGTATGGATGAGGTGGCTTAAAGGATGCTTATAAACTCGTCGAAAAGAAATTCGGTGTCTTTGGGTCCGCTGCTTGCTTCGGGGTGGAACTGCGCGGAGAAGTAAGGCTTGGTTTTGTGCCTTATGCCTTCGTTTGTGCCGTCGTTCATATTTACAAAAAGCGGTTCCCAGTCTTCGGGCAGGGTAGTGGAGTCTACCGCGTATCCGTGGTTTTGCGAGGTGACGAAGCACTGGTCGGTGCCCACACGGCGCACAGGCTGGTTGTGGCTTCGGTGACCGTATTTGAGTTTGTATGTCTTGGCTCCGGCGGCTTTGCTCAACAGCTGGTTACCCATGCAGATGCCGCATATGGGCTTGCCGGTAGTCATTGCCTTGCGTATGTTTTCAACGGTTTTTTCTGCCATGTCGGGGTTGCCGGGGCCGTTGGAAATGAACAGTCCGTCGTAGTCCATGCTGTTGAAGTCGTAGTCCCAGGGCACGAGCACAACTTTTACACCGCGGCGGGTAAGGCAGCGTATGATGTTGTGTTTCACGCCGCAGTCTACAAGCACTACGGTTTTTTCGCCGCTGCCGTGAATCTCCACTTTGTCGGTGCTGACTTTGGCAACAAGATTTTCTTTGTTGGGGTCGTAAAATTCCACATCATCGCATCCCTCCACCACTATTTTGCCGAGCATGGAGCCTTTTTCGCGAAGGTGCTTTGTGAGGGCGCGGGTGTCGATGCCGTATATTCCGGGAATTTTTTCTTCGTTGAGCCAGTCGGCGAGGGAACGGTCTGCCTGCCAGTGAGAGTGGTCATAGCTGTAGTCCTGCGCAATGATTGCGCGAGCGTGTATATGGTCGCTCTCGTAGTATTCGCTGACATCATCCTTTTCTCTGCGGGGAGGCACTCCGTAGTTGCCCAGAAGAGGGTATGTGGTCACTAATATCTGCCCTTCGTAAGAGGGGTCTGTGAGGCTTTCCGGATAGCCGGTCATTGCCGTGTTGAACACTACCTCTCCGGCTGTAGAAGCTTCAAAACCGAATGATTTCCCTTCAAAGCGGGTGCCATCTTCAAGTATGAGGGTGGCGCGTTTTGTATTTCGCATGCGATAGAATTGAGTTGATGGGTAATATAGAGGCCTCCAGGATTTCTATCGTGAAAACCGTGCAAAGATAATAAAAATCTCTCAACCCCGCAACACGAAACTGAATCGAACCGTGGCGTCAGTCCTTGTACATGGCGTCGATAATGTCGGCGTAGCGTTCGGCAACGGCGCGGCGTTTTACCTTAAGGGTGTTTGTGAGTTCGCCGGCTTCCATGGTAAACGGTGCCGGCAATATGGTAAATCTTTTTATGCGTTCGTAGCCGGCGAGTCCGTGCTCGGCTTTGGCTATGCGCTCTGCGAGCATGTCGTTTATGAGTTTGTCGGCGGCAAGGGCTTCTTCTGTTTCCGCTGCGATTCCGTTTTCGGCGGCGTATTCTCTCAGCGCATTGAAATCCGGAACAATAAGCGCGCTGACAAATTTGCGTCCGTCGCCTATGACTGCTACCTGCTCTATGTATTTGTCTTCGCCAAGTCTGCTTTCAAGAGCCTGCGGTGCAATGTATTTGCCGTTGGATGTCTTGAACAGGTCCTTTATGCGCTCGGTGAGTACCAGCGCTCCGGAATGGTTTATGTAGCCGGCGTCTCCCGTGCGAAACCAGCCGTCTTCTGTAAAAGCCTCGGCGGTTGCCTCGGGTTTGTTGTAGTAGCCGCTCATTACGGTGGGTCCCTTGACGAGAATCTCGCCGTTGTCGGCTATCTTTACCTGGATGCGAGGCAATACGGTGCCGACAGTGCCTATTTCATAGCCTACACTGGGGTAGCAGGTCACTGTCGCGGTGGTTTCGGAGAGTCCGTAACCTACTATGATGTTTATTCCGCAGCTGTGAAGAAATTCAACGATTTTAGGAGACAAGGGCGCGCCTGCGATAGGGAAAAAGCGACCGTTTTCTATGCCGATTACGCGTTTCATGGGTGTGAACACCTGATGCTCGAAAAAGCGGTATTCGAGAGCGAGCAGAAACGGAACCTTTTTGCCGAGCCGCACAAAGTCGATGTTGCGGCGGCGTCCAACCTTGAGCGCCCGGTTGATAATCCATTTTCTTAAGCCGCTCATCTTGCCCATTTTGTCCTCTACAACCGCATATACTTTTTCCCAGAATCGCGGCACGGAACACATGCATGTGGGCTTGCATTGTTTCACGGCTGCCTGTATGTCGTGCGGGTTGTAGTTTATGCTCACCTTTATGCCCATGTACAGGCAGAAAAATGTCCACGCGCGTTCAAAAATATGGCTGAGCGGCAGGAAGCATATGGAGGAGTCGGTGTCGGAGAGTGTCGACAGGCGCTCGCGGTGAATGTCAAGCGCTTCGTTGAAGCAAGAGTGGGGCAGCACGGCTCCTTTGGGTTCGCCGGTGGTGCCGGAGGTGTATATTATGGTTACCGTGTCGGTTTCGACAGCGCGGCTGCGCCGCTCCTCTACTTCGCGGGCTGTAGCCTCCGGTGCGTTGGCTCCGGTTTTCATGAAGTCGCTGTAGGTGATGGTCGACGAGTCGTCGGGGTCGGGAGTCACATTTTCAAACGTCACTATCTGTCTTAGTCCCGGAGTTGCTTTCTGCACGCTGCGGGCTATGCGGTACTGGGTTTGGTCTCCGGCGAAAATCAGCGCTACGGAAGCATCGTCGACAATATATTTTACCTGTTCGGGCGAGCTTGTGGAGTAGATGCTCACCGGCACCGCCCGATTATGAAACGCAGCGAAGTCCACCACAAGCATTTCCGGTCTGTTGCCTGAAAAAACAGCGATGTTTTCAGTTTCTTTTATGCCCATGGCAGCAAGGGCGCATGCAGCATTTCCAACATATTCCTTGAATCTGTTCCAGGAAAGAGATTTCCATTCGCCTTCATCGCAGTAGCTCAACGCGGTTTTATCGCCGTATTTGAAGGTCTGCTTGTCTATAAGTGTGGTAAGGGTATTCGGCATAATTTCAATAATGAGGGTGTGGCACCCTGAGATTGCCAGAGATTCAAATCTCTTAAATTTTTAGCGGCGCAAAGGTATAGGTATTCTTTATAAGTACGAACATTAATGGGAAAGTAATGCCAAATATGTTAACAAAAGTTTAGGCTGTACTGTATATGGTTAGGATAATTTAACTTATTGTCGGGCTTTAAAAGCAATAAAAAGAGAGGCTGTCCGTTGAATAAAATACAGATGAACAGATTTATTTCACTGATAGCAGTTGCTCTGATTGTTTTGTCGGTACACTCGGTTTGTGCCGCAGACTTCGCTTCGGGCCCGCTTAACCGCCCTTACAGTGACGGCAGGGCGTGGCATGCGGGGTTCTATGTAGGCGTTAACGCTCAGGATTTGCGCTTTGCCCATAACGGATATGTTACCGAATCGGGGCAGAGCTGGTTTGCGGACCAGCCGGGGTATGCTCCGGGATTTAATGTAGGCGGTCTTGTGGACTTCAGGCTTAACGATTATTTCAATATCCGTCTTTCTCCGGGGCTGTATTTCGGCAGCAGAGACATAAAGATGCGCGAGGCTGAATCCGGCGAGCTGTATCGGCAGAATATCAAAAGCGCTCTTGTGGCGGTGCCTGTGGATGTCAAATTCTCTTCGGTGCGCTACCGCAACAGCCGTCCTTATCTGACGGCAGGTATAATGCCGGCTTTTGATGTTGCCAAGAAGCGCACGGACTATCTGAAACTCAAATCGGCGGATTTTTATCTTACCGCCGGGTTCGGATGTGATTTCTATCTGCCGTTTTTCAAACTCAATCCCGAAATAAAATTTTGTTTCGGAGTAGGTGATATTCTTGAGCACAAGCGCCCTGATTTGTCGGAGGAGCCTGACAGATATAAAATAACTCAGTCGCTCAGGCGGGTCTCCTCAAAAATGATAGTTCTGAGCTTTTATTTTGAATAGCCATGGGTCGGAGAGATTTTTTGAGTTCGGTGCTGCCCGGCATGGCCGGCATGATTCGGAAAGCGGTTGGGAAAACTGAAACAGGGTTCGCTCAATTGCTCAGACTGTTTTTGCCTGTAGCGCTGTCGCTTTTTATATATAATAAAGGTGTGGCTCAAAATGACGCATTGCTGACACACTATTTTGAAGTGCCTGCATTTTACAACCCGGCGGCAACGGGGCTTACTGACCTTGTGAGGATACACGGCGGGTCGCGGCTGCAATGGGTGGGTGTTGACAATGCTCCAAAAACTTTTCTGGCGCTTGCCGACGCTCCGTTCAAGCTGCTCGGACGGCGTTTTGGCGCCGGAGTGTCGGTCAATCAGCAGAGCATGGGGCTTTACCGCAACATGGGAGCCTCGATTCAGATAAGCTACAAGATAAAACTTGGAGGCGGGGTGCTGTCGGTAGGGTTGCAGCCGGGCATAATCAGCGATACCTTCAAGGGGTCGGAGGTCTTTATACCTGACGATGACAATTATCATGACGACACCGATGCCGCTATTCCCAGAACAGACATGAGCGGCACGGCTTTTGACCTCGGAGCCGGACTATGGTACTCACGCAAATCTTTCTGGGCGGGGATTGCTGCGACTCATATAAACGCACCGGTAGTTTCTTTCAGCAATGAAAACGGCAGTTCGGGCGGTGATGCCGAAGTGAGCAACTTCGAGTTTGCCCCGTCGCGGAGCATATATTTTACGGCGGGATGCAATATCGGCATAAAAAATACGTTATTTGAAGTGCTACCGTCTGTGTTTGTCATGAGTGACTTCACGTTCACGCGGGCTATAGCCACCGCCCGGGTGCGATATAAAAAGTTTTTGAGTGCCGGAGTAGGCTACCGCCACGATGACGCAGTGAGCGCGCTGCTGTCGGTGGAATACAAAGGTTTTTATCTCGGCTACAGCTACGACTATACTGTTACGGCGATTTCAGGAGCCACGGCGGGCAGCCATGAGATTTTTGCCGGATATGCCCTGAAGCTGGATCTTTCCGACAAGAACAGACATAAGCAAAAGAGTATACGAATAATGTAATACATACAGATGAGACAGTTTTTGCCACATATTTTTACTGCCGCGGCAGTGTTTGCCCTGACCGGCTGCGCCGCAGGCACCCATAGCTCGGCAGGCGGCGAGCTTACCGGAGTAGGAGCGGCTTCATGGGTTGAACCGGCGCCCTATGGCATGGTGCTCATTGACCGGGGCTCCATAGTGGCGGGCCCGCAGGAGGCAGACTCGGTGTGGGGTACCCGTGCCGATGCCCGCGGGGTGAGCGTTGATGCCTTCTGGATGGACGAGACCGAGGTGACAAACGCCGAGTACAAACAGTTTTTGTACTGGGTGCGCGACTCCATTATCCGTGAGCGCCTCGCCGACCCGGCATACGGCGGCAACGAGGAGTTCAAGATTGAGGAGGATCGTGACGGCAATCCGGTGACTCCGTACCTCAACTGGAAAAAGCCGATACCGTGGCGCAACCCCGATGAGGATGAGGAGCGCGCCATTAAAAGCGTGTACCGTACAAACCCTATTACCGGAGTCACCGAGCTTGACCCCGAACAGATGATTTACCGCTACGAGGTGTATAACCATACGGAGGCAGCCAAACGCCGTAACAGGCTTGACCCCCGCCGGCGCCAGTACAATACGGACATTCCGGTTGACAATACTCTGCCTGTCATAACCAAGGACACTGCATGGATTGACGACGACGGCGAGATTGTGCGCCGCACCATATCCCGCGCCCTTTCCGGCGACTACGATTTTGTAAACACCTATATAGTAAATGTATATCCCGATACCACGGCGTGGATAAACGATTTTGACAACGCATACAACGAGCCTTATGTCAGAATGTATTTTTCGCACGGCGGCTATAATGACTATCCGGTGGTGGGTGTGAGCTGGGAGCAGGCAAACGCGTTTGCCGCATGGCGCACTTCTTTCCTGCGCCGGTCGCTCGGCAAGGAAGGCATATATGTAGAGCCTTACCGTTTGCCCACCGAAGCGGAATGGGAGTATGCTGCAAGAGCCGGAGTTACCGGCAACAAGTATCCGTGGGCAGGCGATTTGCCTATGACGGATGACAAGGGGTGCTATTATGCGAATTTCAAGCCTCAGGAGGGTAATTATGTGCAGGACGGGCATGTGATAACCTCTCGCGTGGGAACTTTCGCCCCGAATGATTTCGGGTTGTACGACATGGCGGGCAATGTGAGCGAGTGGACCTCAACCGCCTATACAGAGAGTGTAAGCAAGCTGACAAGCGACCTGAATCCGGAATACCGTTACGATGCGGCGCAGGAGGATCCTTACCGCCTCAAACGCAAGATAGTGCGCGGCGGCTCATGGAAAGATGTGGCGCACAATATACGCGGTGACATCAGAATGTGGGAGTACCAGAACGAGCAGCGGTCATACATCGGCTTCAGATGTGTGCGCACCCACATCGGTTTTGCCAAAGGTCAGAAGAAAAAGAAATAAACAGCTATGGGTAAAATAAAGAGATATAAAAATGTTGTGGAGCGCTTTCTGTCAGGAGAGAGCGGGCAGCGATTTTTCAATATAGCTTACAGTATAGGTGCCGCGATTGTGATTCTCGGCGCTCTGTTCAAGATATTACATCTCAGCGGGGGCGATTTGCTGCTCTCGGTGGGTATGGGCACTGAAGTGCTGATGTTTATTCTGACCGCCTTTGACCGTCCGCCGCGCGACACCTCTATAGAGGATATTCTGCCGTTGCTTGCCGGAAACGGCGCGCCGGCGCGTCAAGATGGTGGCGAGGTTTTGTCCGGCGACGCTATCGCGTCGGTTTCCGCAACCGCATCGGCAGGTTCTGTAGCCTCTTCTTCTCCGGCTCCTGCGGTGGTAGTGGCTTCGGCAGGCGGGTCGGCTGCTGTGTCTCCCGAAGTGGCGCAGGCGATTGAACGCCTTGGCGAGACAGCCGCGCGCCTGAACGCCGCCGGTGAGGCTTTGTTGAAAAGCTGCGGCAACGTGTCGGAGGAAGATTCGGCAAATGCCGCATCCGGTGTTGAAGGCTATGTCGGGCAGATGCAGGCGCTGAACCGGAATATCGCCGGGCTGAATACCATATATGAGATTCAGCTGCGCAGTGTGTCTTCCCAGCTTGATGCCATACAGAGTGTGAACGACGGCATGGGCAGGATGAAAGAGATGTATGAGCAGACAGCCGGAAGCACTGAGGCTTATAGGGAGGAGGCTCAGAAACTGACCCGCAACATGCAGCAGCTTAACAAGGTGTATGAGCAGATGCTCAACGCCATGACCGTCAATATGTTTCACAATCCTGCGCCTCAGCAGCAACGGGATAGTAACTAAATGTTTTTACGCAAGGTATAATGAGTCAGTCCGGCAGAAGGCTTTCGCCACGACAGAAGATGATAAACCTGATGTACATCGTTTTGACCGCGATGCTCGCATTGAATGTGTCAAGCGATGTTCTGAACGGTTTTACTCAGGTGCAGGACGGGTTGTCGCACACAAACGACAATTTCAGGCAGCGTAACGACGCGGTGTATGCCGCGCTCGAAAAGGCTGCGGCAAACAACCCCGAAAAAGCGGGCGTTTGGCACAGTCGTGCGGCAGCGGTACGTGCGGCGTCTTCCGCGCTCTGCGACAAGATAGACTCGCTTAAATACGCTATTGTACGCAAGGCTGACGGTCCTGACGGAAACCCCGACAGGATTGACAACAGGGAAAATCTGGAGGCATCGTCTGTGGTGATGCTGAGTCCGGTGAGCGGAAACGGCGCCGGGCTGCGAAAACAGTTGGACGAATTTCGCTCATTTGTGTCGCCTATGATTGGTGACAGCCTGACCAGGGCAGGGGTGGAGGCTATGCTTTCCACAGCGCCGAGGCGCACCGGCGCTACAGACGCATTGCGCAGCTGGGAGGTGGTGAAGTTTGAAAATCAGCCGGTAGTGGCAGCGGTGGCATTGCTGTCAAAGCTCCAGAACGATGTGCTTTATGCCGAAGGCGAGGCTATTGCGTCGCTTGCGTCGGCGGTGGATGCGGGAGATGTCAGGGTAAACGAGCTTAACGCCTTTGTAATTCCAGAATCGCGCTATGTAATGAAGGGCAATCCGTACCGTGCTGAAATAGTTCTTGCTGCGGTGGACACTACTGCCCGCCCGGCGGTTGTGGTAGACGGGCGCAGACTTGACAGTGCCGGCTCCACTTACAGCTTTGTGCCTTCGAAAAGCGGGTCATACTCCTATAAAGGTTATCTTGAGATGCCCCGACCGGACGGCACCACAAGCCGGCATGACTTCACAGCCGATTATGTTGTGATGGATCCGGTAGCCACTGTATCAGCTACCATGATGAATGTGCTTTATGCAGGTATCGACAATCCGGTAGAGATTTCTGTTCCCGGACTGCCGCAGAGTTCGGTAAGCGCCACTATGACAAACGGCTCTCTTGTACGCAGCGGTGACAAATGGATGGCGCGTCCGCAGACCGCTGGAAAAGAGGCTACAATCAGCGTTAGCGCAACCAACCCCGACGGTCATGCGTCTCAGGTGGCTTCTATAGACTTCAAGGTGCGCCGTTTGCCTGACCCTACGGCGTATATTCCGGTGGCGGACAATGGCTCTGCCAGATTCAGAGGCGAACGTCCCCTCACAAAGGCTTCGCTGATGAATGCCTCCGGCATAGGGGCTGCCATAGACGACGGTGTGCTTGACATAGAATTCCGTATACTCGGTTTTGAAACAGTGTTTTTTGACTCTATGGGCAATGCCATACCCGAGGTGAGCGACGGTGCTTCGTTCTCGCGCCGTCAGAAAGAATCATTCCGCCGACTCACGCGCGGCAAAAGATTTTATATATCGCGTATAAAGGCTGTGGGACCAGATGGTGTGGAACGCACTCTCAGTCCTCTTGAAATAACAGTAAACTGATAATTATCCATCATTATGAAATCATTCATATATAGCATATCACTTTTTGCAATGCTGTCTGTGGCGGCTGTTCCGGCTTATGCTCAGCAGAGTGTAAGCAGTACCGTATCAAGAAAAAGTGATACCCGCGCGGCAAGCACAAAAAAGACCGGTGTCAGCGACAGAGCGCGCGGACGCATGAGCGCGGATGGCGTTTCGGCTACCGATGCCGACCTTGCCTGGATGAAAGTAGTGTATCGCTCGCTGGATTTGCAAGACCCGGCTAATGCGGCGCTGTATTTTCCGGAGCAGAGTGTCGACGGGCAGGAAAACCTGTTTCGCATAATGATGCATCTGCTCGCATCGGGAGAGCTTACGGCATACGAGTATCTCGACGGCAGGGAAGCGTTTACCGACGAGTACCGGCTGAAGGTGCGCGACATGCTTGACCGTTTCCATATCTATTACACCGAGGGCAAGGGCTATTCTGAAAAACGTCAGGTGTTTGACATTGAGGAAAGCGACATTCCTTCCACGGAGGTGCTGGGCTATTATATGGTGGAACGCTGGGAGTTTGACCGCCGTGCGGGCAGAATGCGCACAAAAGTCGAAGCTCTGTGCCCGGTACTGCACAGGAGCGAGGAGTTTGGTCATGAGGCGGTAAGGTATCCGATGTTTTGGGTGCGTTATGCCGACATCCGTCCTTATCTTGCAGGGCAGCTGATTTTTACAGATGATGATAATAATCTGCCGCAGAGCACTTACGATGATTATTTCAATCTCGGTCTTTATAAAGGAGAGATATACAAGACACGCAACCTGCGCAACAAGTCTATGGCGCAGCTCTATCCTGATCCGGAAGACCTCAAACACGCGCAAGACAGCATAGAGAACCGGCTGAAATCGTTTGACAAGAACATCTGGGTGCCGTCGCTTGAGGAGATGCAGTCCAAGGCAGGTACCGCCACGGCTGCCAATGACTCCATTGCTCCGGCAAAGAAGAGCACACGGAAGATAAGCGGCACGAGGGTTTCGTCCAAACGCCCGTCCAAAAGGGTAAAAAGCTCGTCTGTAAAATCGGGTTCCACGGCTACCCGGAGTGTCCGCAACCGCAAGAGGTAGACCTGAGCCGCGAGTTTAGCCTGTCGGTGAATTCGTGATTTTTTAATCCCCAGCGGGGGCACAGCAGCATGTCTGCCGGTGACTGTGATACAAAACGCTCTATGGCGATGTCGCTGCGGAGCGTTTTTACTATCTGCACGCACAGGTCGAGATAATTCTCTACCGAAAACTCTATAATGCCGGCTTCGCCCCGCAGATAGCGGCGGGCGAGTTCCGTGCCTTTGACCACCTGCATCTGGTGGAATTTCACAACATCCACCGGCAGCGTGTTTATAGCCTCTACGGTGTGCATCATCATAGCCGTGGACTCACCGGGCAGCCCGTTTATAAAATGGAGTCCGGTTTCGATTCCGGCATCGGCTGTACGGCGCACTGCATCACATGTCTGCTCCCATGTGTGGCATCGGTTAATGATGTCAAGAGTGGTGTTGTGCGATGTCTCGGCACCGTATTCCACCATCACGAAACATGATTCGCGCAGGCGCGCGAGTCTTTCAAGCAAGGGCTGTGGCATGCAGTCGGGGCGTGTTCCTATGATTATGCCGTCAACCCCCGGCTGGTCAAGCGCTTCGGAATAAAGGCGCATCAGAGTGTCTGCCGGAGCGTGGGTGCCGGTATATGCCTGGAAGTAGGCAAGGTAGCGCATGTCGGGATACTTACGGGCAAAAAAATCTTTGCTTCGGGCAATCTGTACCGCCACAGAGCTGCCATCTGCCCTGACCGGGGTGAAAGAGCTGTTGTTGCAGTATATGCATCCGCCTGTCGACAGGGTTCCGTCACGGTTCGGGCATGAAAAGCCTGCATCGACAGTGAGTTTCTGCATTTTGCAAGGGAAACGCTCTGCCAAAAAGTCGGAAAAGGTGCGGTATAGCGGGCGCATCGGCTTAGAAACGTGCTGAACGGTTTAGCAGCAGGGCGTCAAAGACAGTCATGGCAGCCATAGCCTCCACTATAGGTACGGCGCGGGGCAGAACGCAAGGGTCATGACGACCTTTGGCATGAAGCACCGCACGGTTTCCGTCGGCATCCACCGTATCTATGTCGCGCAACAGGGTTGCCACTGGTTTGAAAGCCACTCTGAAGTATATGTCGGCGCCGTTTGATATGCCGCCCTGTATTCCTCCGGAGTGGTTTGTCAGAGTTGTCACCGGCTTGCCCGGCACAAAGCAGTCTGCCATTTCGCTTCCGAGCCGTCCGGCATTTTCAAATCCGAGTCCGTAGTCAAACCCCTTGGCGGCGTTTATGCTCATCATGGCGTACGCCAGACGCGCGTGGAGTTTGTCAAACACCGGCTCGCCGAGTCCCGCAGGGCAGTTGCGTATCACTCCGGTGATAGTGCCTCCTATTGTGTCGCCGGCGGCTTTTACACGCCGTATAAGTTCTATCATCTGCTCGGCGGTGTCGGGTTCGGGACAGCGTACTATGTTTTTGTCTACGTCATCCTGCGAGAAAGCCGAGTAGGGGGCGCGCACACTTATGTTGCCGACGCTTGATGTGTAGGCGAAAATCCGTATGCCGTTTTCGGCAAGCGCCTGCGCTGCTATCGAGCCGGCAACAATTCTTGCCGCAGTTTCGCGGGCAGAGGAGCGGCCGCCGCCACGGTGGTCACGGAAACCGTATTTAGCCGAGTAAGTGAAGTCGGCATGCGAGGGACGGTATATGTCTTTGATGTTGTTGTAGTCGGAGGAGTGCTGGTCGGCGTTTTCAATGACGAAGCCGATTGGTGTGCCGGTAGTGCGTCCTTCAAAAATGCCGGAAAGTATTCTTACAGTGTCAGACTCGCGGCGTGCTGTGACAATGTCGCTCTGCCCAGGACGGCGACGGTCGAGCTGCCGTTGTATCAGATCTGTGTCTATTCTGATGCCGGCGGGGACACCGTCAATAACGCCGCCGATAGCGGCACCGTGGCTCTCGCCGAAGGATGTCAGGCGGTAGATTTGTCCGAATGAGTTCATTTTGCAGTAAGGTCGGCGGTCGAAGCGTTTACGAACCGTATTAAAGAAAGAGGGTTTATTTTTATCTGGAGTCCGCGTACTCCGGCACTTATGTAAATGTGCTGAAATGCGGTGACCGAGGAGTCGAAAAATATCGGAAAAGTTTTTTTCATGCCAATGGGAGAGCAGCCGCCTCTTATATAGCCTGTGAGTGGCAGCAGCTCTTTCATAGGTATGAGGTCGGCTTTTTTGTCTGCCGCCGCTTTTGCCGCGAGCTTGAGGTCTATCTCGGCATCGCCCGGCACAACGCACACAAAGTGCCCTGTGCGCTCCCCTTTGAGCACAATGGTCTTGAAAACCTGTTTTATGTTTTCGCCAAGCTGTGCTGCCACATGAACCGCCGACAGGTCTGACTCGTCTACGGTGTACGGCACAAGGGTGTAGTCAATTCCGGCCTTGTCAAGGAGTCTTGCCGCGTTTGTTTTCTGGATTTTGTCTTTCATTTGTAACGCAAAGGTAATAATAAGTTGGCTACAGTGCCAAATAGTTCGTTTATTTGGGCGGCGGGTGGGGTGAACAACAAATGCGCGAGCAACGTTGTAAGAATGTGTGAAACCTGAACAGAGCGGTTTTTGCACATATTTATTCACTATTAATTATTGTTTATGAAAAAATTACTTCTTATTCTCGTCGCAGTGACAGGGTTGAGTTTCGCCGCCAACGCACGCGGCACTGAGTTGCAGCTTGGATACGGAGGGTACACCCAGATGGATGCCACAGACATGCACGGCGGCTATGGCAAGGTCAAGTCAGCGTGGGGCGCACTCACTGCGGGCATCAATTTCAATGTGTTGCCTAATTTATGGATTGGGCCCTCTTACACATTTTCAAGCAGTGAGTTCAAGCATCATGATGATGATAATCTGTACTATCATGTGATTATGCTTAACGGCCGCTACGCGTATTACCGCACAAATGTTTTCAAGATGTACGCTCATCTCGGCGTCGGAGCCGACATAACCCATATATCTTCCGAAGACCATGACAGCGAGAACAAGGGCTATTTCGCTTTCCAGATTTCTCCGCTTTGCTTTGAAGCCGGAGTGGGCAGCGGTGTGTCGCTGTTCGGAGAGCTTGGTTTCGGAGCACAGGGTTTGCTTAATGTCGGTGTGAGAATCGGTCTTTAATACAGAATCAAAATGAGCGACAGGTTAAGCTACGAGGATAAGAAGGAGTTGCCCGACAGTGTGTTCGGCTTGCCGGAACGCCGGGAATATCCGATGCCCGATGCGGCGCATGTGCGAGCCGCCGAGGCTTACTTCCGATATTGTCCGGACGATTTGAAGCCACGGCTGGCAAGAGCAATCCTTGCGCGGGCGCGGGAGTTTGGTGTCGATGTGAGGAGTCGGGAGATTCTCGACTGCGCGCAGTAGCGGACAGTGTCTGCAAAAACACGACAGGAGGCTGTGGGTTTGTCCGCAGCCTCCTGTTGTGTGTATGTGTCCGGGCAAGTTACAGCTCGTCAGGGTCGACGTCTCTAACGCAACGCACATAGCCACTCTGGGTAAATGGTATCTGGGTGGCATTGCTTGCTGAGGTATTATGAACGGCTGCCATTACTTTTCTGTTTGTCAGATTGCTGTTCAGGGTCATGCCCTGACCGGTAGTAGTATAGTAGCTGACGGTACAGGATATATAATATTCAACATTGCTAATATTGCTCAGTACTCCGAGATTCTGCATAATGGTGAGCTCCTTCTGGTTGGGCACGCGCCATCTTTTTTCAGGGTCGGAGTCGTTCAATGAAGAGCAGGGATTGTAAATGCCTGTTGTAGTGTTCATGTTCGTGCCGTTAGTCTGGGTGGAATTTGATTCGGCATACTGGAAGGCATAGTAGCACCGGTTATACTCCTGATTTGCAAGATTGTGCAAAACCATCGGTGTGCCGGTTTGCGAGAATTTTTCTGTGCGAATGGAGTTGAGGTCATAGTAGCTCATGGTCACCACTCTCTTGGCTGCGTCATGGCTGTATGCTGCAGACACCTTTTCGCCGGGGGTGACGGTGGAGAGGTTTGAACCGAGATTTCTGATGCATCTCACTTCCCATGGACCGCCTTGAGTGTACAGCGGAAAATTGCCGGTCCATGCGGATGATGACAGACCCTCCATAGCCCATAGCGCATAGTTGTTGCTCGCATACACGAGAAGTCGGGTGGCGTATCCGTTGTCGCCGCTGCCGGTTCCGACATAAATCCGCGGGGTGTTGGCGTAGTCCATAAGGGGTGTCTGGAGCGAATTTCTGCCGAGAATCATGCGGAGATACTTGCCGAGAGCGGGCACATACCATCGCAGTTCCTCAGGCTCTATGGTGCCGTTGCCGTTGAGGTCGCGGTTTCGGCTCATGCATGCGTTGATAGCCTCTATGTAGTCGCTTCTTGTATTGGAACTTGCAACCGGGTCCTGCGGACTCGGATTGAGTGTGCCTCCGAATTGTGCCAGAGCCGGCATGTTCTGAACCGATGCCGCCTGGGTGTAGTATTGGTTTGTATTTGTCATGGCGGGTATCGACTGCAGGGTGTTTGTCTGCACCACAGTGCTCCAACTCTTTGACGCGGAGCCTGACTGAGGAGCTGTGCCTGAGTTGGTGCCGTTAAGCCACGCCCACACATTGTATCTGCCGTTGTTGGCGTCAAGCACGCCGGTCGGAGAATAGGAGCGGCGCATGTTGAGCCCGCGCAGCTCGTTTATGTGCTCCACTCCGATAGCGGTTTTCGCTGGGATGGCTCCCTCGGCGGGTGTGTAGTTGTCAAGAGAGTAGTATGTCTGTATGGAGCGCTGCGACACACCGTATTTCGACTGGGCATAGGCGCTTTCGCCGTCAGCCGACAGCCCGTGGCGCACGCGGATGTAAGCACGCCGGTTGTTCTGGTTGACATATTTTGTCCAGTTGTCGGCACCGGTGCTTTCGTCAGCGTCAGCCTCATATACATATTCGTTAACAAAGACTGTGTACCAGCCGGATGCTGACCGGCAGTCGTCAGACAGTCCGTTCTGCACCATGTCGAGTGTGAAAGTGCTGCCGTCGCTGCCGGTTTTCGGAGCCAGCGGCTTGTAGTCGGCGAGAACGTTTTCGCCAGTGGTGGGGCGCAGTTCTATCCAGCGCACAAGCGCTCTTTCGTTATCGTTTGCAGGCGGGTTGTTCTCGTCAAAAGTGTACTCGGTACCTCCGAAGAATGCCTGCACTATGTAGCCGAAAGTGTAGTCGGTGTCGTGAGTGAATCCGAGTTCTTCGTCGGTGAGGTACACGTTGAATGAACCGTAGTGGCAGTCAAGCATTATGGTTTTGTTTTCCACGTCAGACACAAGACCTTCGGCACCCGGCTGTGTTTCGGTGTCGGCAACCGCCTCGACATAGATGTTGTTGATGTCCTTGACTGTTATGTTGTATGTGTAGTTGATGTTTCGGCGGCAGTTGAAGTCGGCAGATTTCTCGGCGGCGTTGTCGCCTTCGCAGTATCCGAGGTGTATCACATATATGCCGTTGCCTTCGCGGGTGTAGTCGCGCCCGTCCACACTCACGGGGTTCTTGAGGGTGACATCGCAGCGGAGAATGACGTATGAAGCCATGTTGTTCGGAGTCCAGGTGTCGCCGGACAGGCTCACATACACTCCGGTGTTCTGCAGCGAGGAGGATGTGCCGGGTACAGCTCCCTCAGCCGTGCGCTTGTTTTCAAGTTCGCGTTTGTTGTATGTGTCGCAGTTGGCGGCAGGCAGCGCCATGTGTTTGTTCTCGCCCTGCCAGTAGTTGAATGTGTAGCTTCCTTCGGGCACGTTGTTGCCGGTGAGGGGATAGATGTAGTTGCTGGCAAACTGCTCGGAGGTGGTGTAGAAATTGTCTTTTGTGTCCTCGGTGCAGGCATCTCCGGGGTTGGGGTTCACTCCTTCGACGCCGCTTTGCCGTTCGTAAAGCCAGGAGTAGTCGGGCGCGTTTACAACGGTGAAGCTCTGCGGCGATATTGTCACATCGTCACCGGGCATTATGTTGAAGTTTATCTGGGAGATGAGCCTGCGCAGGTGAATCATGCCGGGCAGTTTGTAAGGGTTTCCTTTGTCGACGGGGATGAAGATGGGGGTATAGCAAGCCGATTCCCAGCCGCCGTCGGGGTGATTCATGTCTGACGCGGAGGTGTATATGCCGCTCATGGGTATTGTGGGGTACTGCTGAGAGATGCCGTTGAACAGTTGTTCCGTGGTGTTAGGGGTGCAGGCGGATATAGCGAGGAATTTCTGCCAGGTGTCTGCCGCCTCAAGAAGAGTGGAGAGGGGTTTCTCCTCAGAGATATTGCCGTTTTCGTCGACGGTAACACCGGGATTCTCGACATTTGCCACAGCGACAATGAAGTTGTAGCCCGATTTGGTTTTCAGGTCGGCGGTGTGGGATATGTGTTCGTCACTGTGACCGGTCTGAACCTTGACCCAGTCGCAGGTAGCCTCGCCGGTTATGGAGCTGTATGTGCGCACCCACACGGAGTTGACCTGTTTGAGCTGGGCGTTTGACAGGTCTGCGCGGCTCACGGGAGTCATTGAGGGTATGGAAAGGCTTACTGTGACATTTGTGGGTTCGTCGCTGACGGTGAAGTCGGGGCCTGGAGCCTCTATGTAGTCCGAACAGGCGGAAACGGCGGCAGCGAGCGCCACCGGTACTGCGGCTCTTAAAAAGAGGTTGCGTATATGATTGGCAAATGAAGTTTTCATGCTTGCTGTGTGTATCATTCAAAAGTTATGTCTCCGGAAGTGACATCGTCCATAGGGCAGACTGTGTAGTTCAGCTGCAGATTCATGTCAACAGACACGCCTGTCACTTCAAAGCGGTAGATGTGGTTGCGTCTGAGCTGTTCAAGCTCGTTGGGGAAGTTGCCTGAGTAGTCGGCTACGGTAAACGAGCGGGTTATTTCGTCGCCCACCGCTGGTTTGAGGCGGGCGTTTACGGTAGCGGCAGTGGCGCCGTTGGCTCCGAGCAGAAATTCGGGAACATACACCGAGTACACCGCCTTTGCGTCTGCAAGGTCAGGCTCTGCGGTGTCTTTGGTGAATATCAGGGCGTTTGCGGTGTCAAACACCGGGTTTTCGGGCATAGTCGGCGCTTTGACATCCACACTGGCGTAGTCTTTCCACTGGGCTATTGCGGGAAGTATAGTACCGGAAGTGAAGTGTCCGTCAAGGGTGGCTCCGGTGAGGGAGTAGTTGCCGTCGGTTATGCCGTCGATAATCTCTATTTTCACAAGCGCGCGGAGCATGTCAACATTTTTGCCGCCGTCGCTCAGGCGCACCGGGTTTTCCGGAGTGGATGCCAGCAGCTGTGCGGCACTCACGGAAAAGCCCTGCAACCCGGACATCGGTATGAGTCTGTTGTCCTCTATGCTGGGGCTCCAGCCGGTTGTGGCGTTGATGTTCTGAGGAGCGGAGAATGTCTGGAGCTCGGCGGCAATCTGGTCGATAGTCTGCCCTTTTTCAGCCACTATGCCCCGGCAGTTGCTCAGCACCATTATATAGAATGGTATGTTGTCGGCGTTTGCCGCCACAGCATCGGCAAAATAGGGCAGCGTGAGAGTGACGGTAGCTGTGTAAAGCGGCATATTGTCCTCCACTATGTTTGGATACAGCGCTTCGAGCAGTTTCTTGTCGCGGTCGAATATCAGAAACTGGGTACGGTCGAGGTCAAGCGCGTTTTCAGCATCAGACGCGCTCTGGTCGCCTACCGGGTCGAGGTTGGCGGCGCGTGAGGCGGAGTGGACGGCACCGCGGGTCACCACGGTGAATTGAAACGAGGCTTGCACACCGCCCTCCGGCACATCAGGGCAGAGGGAACTGTCGTTGACGCATCCGGTCAGAGCCGGAATGGCAACGGCGGCGGTTAACAGCAGGCGTGCAGCCGATTTTTTCAAACAGTTCATTTATGCGGAAATGAATGGTATTTTTATGCGATAATGAGTTGGTATCGGTATTAAGCTATGTTTGTTTTGCCCGGACAGGGGAGTGGGCGCGGCTCAGAGTTCGGTGTCCTGAGGCGGCACTACTCTCCATCCGTTTATGTACACGCCTCCGGCAATGTACCAGCTCTTGTCGGGGCTGATAAAGAACATGAGGGTGTAGAGGTCGTTGCGGTCAAGGTACTCCTGGTCGGTCATGGGGCGGTTGTACTCGCCTTTTACCATGAGGAGGTATTTGAGCAGGTTTATTCGTATGATGTCCTCGTTGTCGGTGTTGCGGTGTACCACAAGCACGGGGCTTGAAGCAGCAAACAGTCTGCCGGTGGATATTTCGGCGAGTAAGCCGTTGACGGTGTTCTGCGTGCGTGATGTCTGCGGCTCGTCGAACGAAGCGGAGGTCGAGATCACAGCCCAGGGGCGGTATGCGAACTGCGGTGACGGCAACAGGGTGTTGAGGTAAGAGAGGTTGGCGTTGTCGTCTATAATTTCGAATGTGAAGTCAGACGGCATCATGGTTGTGCCGTCGATGTTCTGCAGCAGTATGCTGAAACGGTTTGTGTCCTTGGTCAGGTCAATCGGGCCCACGGTCACGTCGCCGTATGTGTCGGGAAACACCACGTCAGCCGCGTAGGCGTGGTAGAGCGGTGTTATGTCGCGGTCCACATACATTGCGCCGTCGACCTGTTGCAGCGGCAGCGATGCGGTGAGAGCCGAGGGGGATGCCGGTGAGGCTCCGCCGCCGATTTCGAACGCTGTGGGGTTTGCGGCGGGCGAGGTTCCTGTAGCCCATACCACAATGTCGTAAGTGCCGGGAGCCACATTGACCGGCAGTGTGTAGGCGGTAGCCGCCGGCTGGTCGACATCGGCTGAGAAAGTGCCGGCGAGAGCGCCCTGTTTTGTAAATACATACATGTTCACATGGCTCACTTCGGCGGGGAAGGCGTCGGCAAACTTTATGTTTGTGGTGTAGGTGAGTCCCACACTGTAGCTGACCGAGCAGTCTCCCTGGTCGTCGTAGATGACACCGTCGCATGATGCCGTGGCAGCGGCGGCGAGGGCAATCACAGCCGAGTGAAGCAGGCGTCTTGAGCAAAAAAGATTCATAGCTTTATATTTACTTTTTATTTGTTTGCTGTATATGTTGCCGGCACTGTGGCGCGCGGGGCGGGTGGTGCCGTGATCGGTTTCTGTCAAAAGGTGTAACCGGCTATTGGTGCCGATTGCGGTTGTTGTTCTCGCGCGGTTGTTGTTTCAATCGGCGCCGCGCGACAAAGCGCCGTGATGAGGAGTAAAAAAATGTGGAGGCGGTTCAGACGCCTCTTGCCAAGCCGCCTCCACATAGGTTTAAGAGTGTGAAAATGTTATGATTAGAGTTCTACTTTCTGAGTGGGAACCACTTTCCATGCAAGGATGTTGAGGCGAGCCGCAACATAGTAGTTAACATCGGTTTTCGGGGGGACAATAGGCTGAATGTCTGAGCGGAGACCGGTAGCGCGTCCTGTGATTGAGGACACTTCGATGTTGTACACATGGTTGCGCACCACGCCGAGGGCGCCGATGGGCATGTTGTTCCAGTTGTACATCTTTGTCAGACCGTTTTCATCTTCTTTCAGGCACTTTGCGTCTTCCCAGTTCAGGTGGTGTACGGGGATGTTGTAGAATGCGAGACCCTGATAGTACATCTCGAGGTTGCCGGTCATGTTCCAGAGGAGCTGGTTGACAGTGGTCAGGTTTTCTTCGGTAACGGGGATGTATGCGTTGTGACCATCCTCGCCGGTACCCCAGAAGTAGAGGGTGGAAGCCTGTGCCTCGTCGCCGGTTAAGTTGGTGAGCTGGAGGGTTACATAGCGACCTACCACATTGCGGTCACCGCGCACAGCCTTGCTCGGGTGCTTGATAGAGAAGAGGGTGGGGTTTGTAGCGGGTGTTGTGCCCTGATTGTCGGTGAAGAGAACGTTCTGGCGCTCGATCATAGCGCTTTTGGCGCTTGATTCGTTGGCGTAGAACACATTGTTGTTGCCGTCGACGTAGAATGTGCCGTCGGCGCTGAGGTCATCGGCACCGGTAACACCGTATTTGCCTACGATGACAACAGAAGCTACCGCAGCGGCGGGGTTGCCTGTTTCTTCGTTTCTGATAGCCGCGATGTTGGTGGTTGTTTCGCGTGAATAGAAGTAGCCGGAAGCGTTGGCGCCTGTGTTGCTTGTGGTGAAGCCGTTGTTCCAAGCCACGCCCTTGTAGTCTTCGCTGTGAGCTATGTCGTTATAGGTGAAGTACTTGATGCTGTAGTCTTTTGTGTTGCCCTCAAGGTCATCCACGTCGTCGGAAACAAAGGGATACTCGTTGGCGAAGTACGAGGGAGAGCATGCCCAGTAGCAGCGGAAGTTGGTGGGGTCGTTCCAGCCGGCGCCGAGAGTGGTGCCGTTGAAAAGACCGTTCATGACGTCAAGCGAGGGAGTGTTCAGCGGGTCGAAAGCGCCGGTAGCGTCAGCCTGTGTGCCGAATGCCTTTGTGGGGTAGAGGTTTTCGCAGATTGCGTTGGGGCGCCAGAATGTGGGGGTGAAGTTGAGGGTAACCTCGCCGTCGCCCTTGCCAACCTGACCAACGGTAACGGGCTGAATGTCACCGGCTGCGAGTGTCAGACCGATTTTGGCTGCATAACGCTCTACATAGATGTCAAGGCTGGGAGCGGCTGCTGCTGCATCGCGGGAAGTGAAGAGGTTTGACGCGTTGATAGGGGTTGCAAGCATGGGGCCGGTGAGTCCGGTAACGGGGTCTTGTCCGTAGTACACAGAGTTACACATTGCAAAGCCTCTTGCTCCCTGAACCGCCTGTACGGTGCTTTTCTGAATTTCCTGGAGCGAGTATGTGCCGAGACCGTCAAGGTTAATCGGGTTTACATAGCACATAACGTAGGTGGGCATGTTCTGACCCTGCACCATGTTGACGGGTACTACCGATGTCCAGAATTTTGTGACATTGTCATTCGTGCCTGGCTGGAACTCGTTGTCAACCTCTGCAAAAGTCTGCATGGTTGCGGTAGGCTGACCCTGATTGTCGTAGAATACAAAAACGAGCTGATTGACAGTGCTTTCGTCGGCGGTGCCGTCCTCGAAATCAGCGCGAGAGAACGCGCCGGCGGGAGATGCCACGGCAACCTTCATGAAGTGGGTCTGGTCGTACTTTGCCACTCCGTTTTCAAACCCGTTGGGCTCAACCTGCTCGCTGGAGCAGGATGCGAGTCCTGCGGCAAGGGCGAATACTGACATCGTCCCTGCCAGAAGTTTAGAGATTTTCATCGCAAAAAATGAGATTGTTAAGTGATTGTTGAAAAAGTATTTGATTTGTGATTAGAATCCGAGGTCGTCGAGCTGCTGCAGTGCGGCGGAGGCTTCTGCCACTCCTGCATCGGCGGCTTTGCCCAGGAGTGTTCTGCCGGTAGCGTAGTCGTTGTTTTCCATTATGGCAAGCAGCGCTTTGGCGTAGACAGTTTCAGGCGAGTCGCCTGCCTTGGCGAGGTATGTGCCGGCAAGGCCGTACTCGTTGTGGGCTATCGCGGTAGACGCGGCATTGAGGTTTGCCACCGGCGAGTCGGGGAACATGCGCACCGCCACTTCCATCACCTCGCGGAACTCCGGCGAGTTTCTGTCAAGGGTACGGGCGAGGGTAAACAGCTCTTCAAGCGACAGTTTCTGCGGGGCTGTTGCCATGACACGGGCTATTTCCTCAGGCGAGATGTATGCGCGGACATTGAACTCTACCTTGTAGTCGCTGTGTCGGAGCGCCGGATAGACGTTTGCGAGAAGGAAGGAGTACTGCTGAGGGTAACGGCTCTTTATCATGGCTTCGCGGGCGTCAGGCTCTATGGAGCTGTCCGACGCGAGGGCTATGATGGCGTCTTTGTTGTCGAAGTTGCTGGAGCGCAGGTATTTCACCAGACCTTCCCAGTCTTCGGCGTGCCATGCGGTGTGCATTATTCCGGCGGGGAAGTGGTACAGATTGTTGACATAGTCCACAAGGCTGCGTGTGCGTCCCTGGGCAAGGCGCTCGTTGCCGGCGTAAGAGCCGTCGGGCGATGCGTATCCTACTACCGACAGTGCTGTTATGGTAACATCCTTGTCGGCTTTTACCTGGTCGATTGAGTTGCGTATCTCGGCAAGCTCGCGGGGGTTGTTGCGGTAGTCGGGGTCAATGACTGTGTTACCTATCTTGAAGTCGATGAACGCCGAGCCTGAAACGGAGCGGGTCTTTACTTTCTCGGCTTCGGGCTTCACATAGATGACTGTGGGCACGAACACGCGCGGTGCAAAGTCGAGAGTGGCGAGCAGGGTGGAGCCGCTGTCACCTATGTTGTCGCCGCAGCATCCCTGCACCGATGAGCGCAGTATGAGCTGTGAGGTCTCCATCCAGGGGGAGTATTCCACCACACGGGTGTATTGTGCGGTGTCTCTGCGGTTTGAGCGCAGAAGGGTATATGTTGCCGGAGCCGCGTCGTTGCGCAGGTGGCGGTAGTAGCGTGTGCGTCCTGCCACAATGATTTCGGGCAGCACGAGCGAGTCGGTTTCCGATTTGATTACCGGGGTGAGTATCACCTCGCGGTTTGTCTCGGCGGAGAACTGCGACAGGTCTACCTCTAGGTTGACAATCAGGGATGACTCGGAGCGTTCCACTCTGAGACCGGAGCCGGACACCGCCGGTTTTGTATAAGCGCCTGCGCCCAGGGCTATTGTGAGAGCGGCGGCTGATATGATGTGTTTGTAAGCGTTCATGTGCTGAAATGTGTGTGGTTTAGAAAACATAAACGAGGTTCAGAGCGGCTTTGGTGGGGCCGACATAGTTGTGGTGTCTGCCCGACGATATTTTCTTGCCGCAGCCGGCGCATTCGAATGTGTCGAAGCGGGTATATGCCCAGCCTATGCCGATTTCCGCCTCTAAGTTGAAGTGTTTTGACAGAATCCATGAGTAGCCGTAGGCAATGCCCGCGCCGGCAAGCCAGCCCTGGTAGCGGTGGTCTTTGAGGTGCGAAAAGTCGGTGCCTAGAAACTTGAAACTGCCCATGTCGACATGACCTATGTTGTACTGCCCGCCGAGAGCGTGGACGCCGAAGAAGTGTCCGGCAAACACATCGCACAGCCAGTAGCGTGCCTCGGGCTGTATCAGCCAGTGTTTCCAGCGTTTGCCGCCGGAGAAAGACCATGAGTTGAAGTTGGCGCTCAGGTCACCCGTCCATTTGTCGTTGAATTTGGCTTCCGCTCCGAGGTTGACAGTCAGAGTGGCATCGTAGAGCAGGTTGGTCTTGACGGCTACTTTCTGCGCGTCTGCGCTGTGCCAGGTGGCTGAAAGGAATAGCGCGACAGCTGTTGCCCGCAGGGTCTGTATTGACAAAAACTTCATAAATAAAGATATATTTCGAGTTGTTTCTTTATATAATAAGGTAATAGATGCTTACGAGAGAGACATGCTGAAATGTGATACGAATATGTTTAATGTTAGGAGTGGCAATGTGTGTGCTATCCAGAATATCAGCATTATTCATGTCAACTGTTTGCAAAGGTATATAAAAAGGATAAATCTACCCCCATTTGTTAAAAATCATTAATAAACACAATCTGTCGAATCTCTACGGCTATGTGTTATAATAAATTGGATATATATGCATTTGTCTCAGGTGGGTAAAATTTGTTTAAAACTGGCTCTGTATGCGGGGTTGTGATGCGTTGTGAATATTTATTTATGAGATATGCAAAAATCAAGCTCCGGCAAACCGCGGAGTGCGAGATGCCGGAGCCGATAATGAATATTTTTTTGTAGAGGTCAGTCGCCCATGGTGCGCAGCAATTCGTCGTTGTCGGGAGTGCGTTCCATGCGGTCCTTGATAAATTCCATTGCCTCGATAGAGTTGCGGTCGGAAAGGAAGCGTCGCAGAATCCACATTCGGTTCATGGTTTCGGAGCGCAGCAGCAGGTCGTCGCGGCGGGTGCTTGAAGCCATGATGTCCACGGCGGGGAAAATTCTCTTGTTGCTGAGCTTGCGGTCAAGCTGCAGCTCCATGTTGCCGGTGCCCTTGAACTCCTCGAAGATAACCTCGTCCATTTTCGAGCTTGTCTCGGTGAGGGCGGTGGCAATGATTGTGAGCGAGCCTCCGCCTTCAATGTTGCGCGCGGCGCCGAAGAAGCGTTTGGGCTTCTGGAGCGCGTTGGCGTCGACACCGCCGGAAAGAATCTTGCCGGATGCGGGCGAAACTGTGTTGTAGGCGCGCGCGAGGCGGGTAATCGAGTCGAGGAGTATCACCACATCGTGACCGCACTCCACAAGTCTTTTTGCCTTTTCGAGTACTATGCTCGCTATCTTGACATGGCGCTCTGCCGGTTCGTCGAAAGTCGATGCTATGACCTCGGCGTTTACGCTGCGGCTCATGTCGGTAACCTCCTCCGGACGTTCGTCAATGAGAAGAATCATGATGTAGGTTTCCGGATGATTTTCTGCAATGGCGTTTGCTATGTCTTTGAGCAGTATGGTCTTGCCGGTTTTGGGCGGTGCCACGATGAGTCCGCGCTGCCCCTTGCCTATGGGCGAGAACATGTCAACCACTCTTGTGGATATGTTGCAGGTTCTGCCGCTTGTGAGGTCGAATTTTTCGTCGGGAAACAGCGGAGTGAGGTGTTCGAAAGGCACACGGTCGCGCACATACTCGGGCGACCTGCCGTTGACGCTCAGCACAGTTGTCAGGGGGAAGTATTTGTCACCCTCGCGCGGCGGGCGCACGGTTGCGTCCACAACGTCGCCGGTTTTGAGTCCGTAGTTCTTGATGTGCTGCGGAGTAACGTACACATCGTCGGGCGACGACAGGTAATTGTAGTCGCTCGAACGGAGAAAACCGTAGCCCTCCGGAATTATCTCAAGCACTCCGCTGGCTTTTATGATGCCGTCGAAGTTGTATGCCGGCGCTGCGGGCTGCTGTTGCTGCTGTTGCTGCTGGCGCTGCTGGTTATTGTTGTTATTGTTGCGGTTCTTTTGCTTTTTGTTCTGCTGTTTCTGCATCTGTTTCTCCTGCCAAGGCTCGGCTATGGTTATGGGTGCCGATGCTGCAGCTATAGCCGCAGCCTTTTCAGCTTCCTCTTTCTCGCGCTGGGAGCGGGGCACAAAGCGGCGGCCTTCCGAGCGGGGAAAAAACGCGCCGAACTCACCGTTTCTTGGCTTGAAGTCGCGGCGCTGCTGCTGTTGCTGCTGCTCGGGTGCCTGCTGCTGCTCGGGCTGAGCGCTGTCTGCGGCAGGTGCGGGAGTCTCTGTGGCAGGGGTTTCAGCGGCAGGGGAGGGTTTCTCCGCCGCCTCCTCCTCTTTTTCGCGTGCAATGGGCGGGGTGAGTGTCAGCTCGTCGCGCTTGTCGGTGTCGTCGTCGCTCTCCTGAGCCTTCTGTGTCGGCTGTGAATCATCCGTAGCCTCAGCCTTAGGGGTGCGTTGCGCGCGAGTGCGTTTGGTCTTTTCTTTGACAGGAGTTTCGGCGTTATTTGTCTCGCCGGCGGTCTGTTCGGGAGCCGCGTCCTGTTGCTGAGGCGCGTCAGCCTTTTCAGCTTTGGGTTTGCGACCGCGTTTTTTGGGCTGAGCCGGCTCGGCGGGGGCCGCTTCGTCAGCCTGTTCGGTTTTTGCCGTGTTTTTTTCGGCTTTGCGTTTCGGTTCCTTGGCTTCGGCTTTGCGGCGCTTCTCAGATGCTGTTGACGCGTAGTTTATTGCCTGTTCGTCAAGGATGTAGTTGATAAGGTTGTCGCTGTCGGCAGACTCGGTCTTTTTCATGCCCATCTCGGCAGCTATCGACCGGAGCTGTTCTGTCGTTTTTTCTGAAAGTTCAGAGTAATTGTACATTGTTGAAAGTGCGGTTATCTTTTTCGTTTGGCAGTCTGGCGCGGTCTGAGGGCGAAGTCGTGGCGCCATACAACACCGGAGGTAGAAACTATGCCTGCTGCCAGGGGTGAATACTGATGAAAATTCGGAGAGATATATAATAAGGTGGAAATTCCGGCGCATGAACGGAGCGAGTGGCTCCAGCCGGGCGGGTATCGCTGACACCCTTGGAATTTGAGTGCAAAGTTAACTCAATTTTCCAAAAGTGCAATACTATGTATAAAAATAACACATGAATCGCCTGATTTGTTTGACATAAACCATTTTTTGGAGCGTATTTCAGGGTTTCTGCAGTTCGCCAATGAAAATATGTTGTATAACATATATTCGTATTTTTGTCGAAAATAGTTGCGGAATTGTACATTTTTTTAATTTTCTTTGCAGAGTGAAACCAATTAACCATCACTTATAATTAAACTAAACCATGAGGAAAAAGTATTTATCCGCAGCTTTGGCAGCGACTCTCCTCTCTACGGCGGCAGCCACTGTGCACGCGCAACCGACTGAGGGGGGGGGTAGTTACGAATCTGTAGCTACAGCTCCGCAGAGCAATTCCAAGTGTACAGGCTTCGTGACTGACGAGGATGACGAGCCCTTGGCAGGCGCTTCAGTCTTCGTTGTAGGCACCCAGAATGGCGCATCGACAGATGTTGATGGCAAATTCAGCCTGGCAAATGTGGCGAAAGGCGCAAAAATCAAAATCTCTTTCATCGGCTACAACCCGATAGAAGTAGAATGGACAGGTACTCCCATATCGGTGAAGCTCGTACCAGCCGGAGACGCTCTCGACGAAGTGGTTGTAGTGGGATTCGGCGTCCAGAAAAAATCTGACCTGACCGGCTCTGTGGCTCAGGTGAAAATGGATGATGTTCTCGGCGACCGTCCCGTTATCAACGCTGCTGCCGCTCTTCAGGGTGCTATCCCCGGTCTTATGGTAAGCGGCGGCTCAGGTCCCGGTCAGTCAAAAAGTCTCAACATCCGTGGCGACCTTTCTATCAACGGCGGTAGCCCCCTTGTGCTTATTGACAACGTGGAAGGCGACATCTCCCAGCTTAGCCCCGATGACATCGAAAGCGTTACAACCCTAAAGGATGCCGCCGCAGCCGCTATTTACGGCGCGCGTGCCGCCGGAGGAGTTGTACTCATCACAACAAAACGTCCCGCCAAAGACGCCCGTTTCAATATCACTTACGGATTTTCACAAGGCTGGGAACGCTCTATAAACCGTCCTCAGCAAGCATCTCTTACCGACTACATCGCGGCATATCGTGAGGCTGGTTACTCAAGCCAGTACTGGGCAGGCGACGGCAATCTCGATACATGGGAAGAGCTCATAGGCCAGTACCGTCAGGGCACTCTTGAAGGCGTGCTCGACAACGGTATCTACAAGCACACCGACGGCAAGATTTACTATCTTAAGGAAAGCGACGTACAGGGTTCTATCCTCGGCACCGGTGCTCTGACAAACCACAACATCTCCATGAGCGGCGGCACCGATAAAGTGCGTTTCCGCATGTCAGGCAACTACAGCCGTGAAAACGGTCCGCTGATTACCAACAAGGACCTGTATGTGCGCAAGGCCATAACATCTTTCATCTCGGCAGATGTCACAAGTTGGTTCACACAGGAACTCAGCATGTTCTACACACACACCAAGAACACAGGTCTGTCAGGCAACATCCGCGACCCCTATGCCACACGACTCATATCATGGTATCCCGTAGACGGTTACATGCCCGCCGAATACCTTACAAACAGCGATGAGGATCTGATTATAGACTCACCCAAAAACTCATACATGGTATCGCCCGTGGCTCACAACAGCCATTCAATACCGCGTATTCAGGTAAAGTCTATTCTCAAACCCCTCAAGAACTGGACAATCACAGGCGAGTACACCTATAACCAGAACTCCTATGATTATAAGACCTACAGCGGCGTGATAACATACGCCGACGTGCAGCTCGCCAAAAAGACATATCCCACCGACCCGACAAAGGATGTGTACGGAATATGCAAGGACGTGACCAAGTACAACGCCCTCAACATCTACTCAAACTATTCTCTTGACCTCGGCAAGCACCACATCACCGCAATGCTCGGCTTCAACCAGGAAAGCTACGGCTACTCACGCCTCTATCCCACCATTCAGGGACAGGCTGTAATCACCGTACCCTCTTTCGGTGGCGGCACCGGCGAGAAAAACATCGGTGAAAGCTACTCTGAATACACTATCCGCGGCGGATTCGGTCGATTTACCTACAACTTCGACGAACGCTATCTCCTCTCTGTAAGCGGTCGCTACGACGGCTCGTCCAAGTTCCCGAAAGAAAACCGCTTCGGCTTCTTCCCCTCGGTTTCTGCCGCATGGCGCATAACCCAGGAAAAATTCATGGAAGGCACCCGCAGATGGCTCAATGAACTCAAACCCCGTGTTTCATACGGTTCTATCGGCAACCAGGCCATCAGCCCCTACGGCTTTGTGGCAAACATGTCTATCGGACAGAGCACAACATGGCTCAGCGGCGGCAACAAAGTGACAGTTATCGGTGTTCCCGGTCTCGTTCGCGGCAACTACACATGGGAAACCGTGAAAACCCTCAACATCGGTCTTGACTTCCGCCTCTTCAACAACCGCCTCCAGGGTAGCGCCGAGTGGTATCGCCGTTCTACCTCGGGCATGCTTGCCGCCGGTTCAGAGCTCCCTTCTACCGTAGGTGCTTCGGCTCCCCTGCAAAACATCGCCGACATGCGCACTGACGGCTATGAAATTTCTATCAACTGGAACGACCGTATCGGCGATTGGTCATATCGCGTGGGCTTCAACCTCTATGACCACATGTCAAAAATCACCAAGTTCAACAACAAGACAGGCGACCTCGCCCAGTGGTATGCCGGCCGTGAACTCAACCAGATTTGGGGCTATGTCAGCGACGGTTACTACTCTATCGACGATTTCGACCTCGAAAAAGCAAAAAAAGGCACCTGGGAACTCAACGAAGGCGTGACCTCAATCCAGGGCTACAACGTGCGCCCCGGTGATATGAAATTCAAGGACCTTGACGGCGACGGAGTTATCACAACCGGTGCCAACACCGTCAACGACCCCGGCGACCGCAAGGTGCTCGGCAACTCGACATCCCGCTTCCAGTTCGGTGCAAACGCAGGTGTCAACTGGAAAGGTATCGACCTTGACATAATGCTGCAGGGCGTGGGTAAACGCGATTACTGGCTCGGCGGACACTCCATGTTCCCGTTCGGCGCGTCAGGTGCCGACGGCGTGTTCCACCCGCTGTACTACAACCAGACCGACTACTGGACAGCCAAGAGCTACGACCCCGAAAGCCCCGACTACATGGTTGCTGAAAACCCAAATGCTGAACTCTTCCGCATCTACGGTCAGGAGCAGAATATCGGCAGCAACACACGCACCAGTGACAAGTATCTGCAAAACGCGGCATACCTCAGAATCAAGAATGTGACACTCGGTTACACATTCCCCGCCAAACTCATCAACAAGCTCTGCATAAACCAGCTTAGAGTTTACGGCAGCGTGGAAAATCTCCACACATTCACTTCTCTGCCAAAAGGCTATGACCCCGAAAGCATGAGCTGGTCTTATCCCTTCTACCGTACATGGTCTGTAGGTGCCACCATTACATTTTAACCCTTCAGAATTTTATCATGAAACTTAAAAATATTTCACTCGCTATTACCGGACTGGCAGTCGGAGTCTCTATCATGACTTCGTGCAACGACGGGTTTCTGGAGAAATATCCCCAAACATCGCTGACCGACCAGAATGCTTTCCAGACATACGAAAACTTCCGGGCTTACATGTATAACTGCTACGGATTGTTCACTAACACTGCAATCTGGACAAACCACAGCGGTACATACTACTACGCCACACAGTGGAACAGTGACTTTTACTCCGGTCTGATGACAAACCGCGAGAACAGTCTCAACCCCTATGCCTGGCAAAACATCACAACTACAACAACTTCCGGAAACTGGAGCTTCTCTCCGATACGCACAGTAAACATCATGCTCGAGCATCTCGACGACAGCAAGATGAACGAAACCCAGAAAAAGCACTGGCGCTCGGTGGGCTATTTCTTCCACTCCTGGTGGTACATGGAGCTGGTCAACAAATACGGCGACATCCCCTATATCACTCAGGTGCTTTCTGACGAATCTCCCGAGGCTTACGGTCCCCGTACTCCACGTAAAGAGGTTGCCGACAGCATTATCGCACGTCTTGAATACGCTATAGCCAATATCGGCGACTGCTCGAACGACGGCGACAACCCCGTTACAGCAGATGCATGCCGTGCCGCTCTGAGCCGATTCCTCCTCCGTGAAGGCACATGGGCTAAATACCATGGTCTTGACGAGCCCTATCAGGCTTATCTTGAAAAGTGTCTCGCTGTGTCTCAGGAACTCATGAACAAGTATCCCAACCTCTATTACGGCAAAGGCACAAACAGCTATCCCGGCGCCGGCTACGACGAGGTTATGACAACCGAGAGCCTCACAGGTGTTCCCGGCATAATCATGTTCAAGGAGTACAACGACCTGCTCAGACACCGCTACAGCGACCTTATCCACGTCGAGGCTCACCGTTGCGACGCTCCCCAGCACACTGTCGACATGTTCCTCATGGCTAACGGCAAACCCATCAATAATGCCAACTCTCAGTTCGAAGGCGGCGAAGGCAAGGACCTTTACGATTATTTCCACAACCGCGACCCGCGTCTGATTATCAATTTCGAGCCCCCGGCTCAGGCAAACATCGTCAACAGCAGCAACCCCGACAATGTCACCACATTCAAGAAATGGCGTTTCTGGGAGGTCGGTCAGAAACTCAACGGCGGTCCGTTTGTTGTCGATGAAGAGTATGCCGACAAGTTCCGCTGGTACATCGACTATGTAGGTGCCAATGTGTTCTGTGAAAACGGCACAGGCAACGAAACTCTCGGCAGCAAGCGTCTGCCCGGTCACAACTGGGGCGGCTCAATGTGCCACTCGGCTCCGAATATCTCCGATTACAGCCAGACCGACAACTACATGCGTTGTCTAACAGGCTACTATTTCTGGAAACACTACACCGCATGGGAAGTGGGTTCCAACGACTACTATCAGACATCTGACAAACCCATTTTCACTATCGAGGAGGTGCTCCTGAACTATGCCGAGGCAGCTTATGAACTCGGTCGTTTCGACCAGGGTGTGGCCGACATCACAATCAACAAACTCCGCGACCGTGTGTCTGTGGCTCGTATGAACGTGGCTGAAATCACTGACGATTTCGACCCCGACCGCGACAAAGGCACTGCTCCCTGGACCCGAGGATACGATGCCGCCACAAACTACGAGGTTGCCCCCGTACTCTGGGAAATACGCCGCGAGCGCATGGTTGAGCTGTTCGGTCAGGGATTCGCGTTCTACGACATCCGTCGCTGGCACAAAGCTCCCTACTATGTAAACCGTCAGCCCTGCGGAGCATGGGTGGATGCAAGCAACTTCCCCTATGGCACAGGTAAATACACCGGACCGTTTGTAGACTACAACGAAATCAAGACAAACGGTTTTGCCGGTTCTCAGAACACCGCTCCCGGCAAAGGCTGGATATACACTTATCCCAGCGCGCTTTCTACCGGCAAGGGGTGGCTGGACGCATACTATCTCTGGATGGTGCCCACATTTGAAATCACAATGAACCCCGAACTCACTCAAAACCCCGGCTATGAGGCTCTGTTCCCCAACGCAGGCAGTGAAGAGGAATAATAAATAAGGTTTAATCAGCACTCCCGAGGGGTCGCGCTTTAAAAGTGGCGCGACCCCTCTTTTTGTTTGAGCAATTGTGCCTATTCGACAATAATTGACTACCTTTGCCTCAAAATCATACAATACTGATTCTGCAATGGCAAAATACGATTTCGATACCGTGATTGACCGCCGGGGCACCGGGGCTATGAAATATGACGCGTTGAATGAACTTTTTGGAAGAAACGACATTACTCCGATGTGGATTGCCGACATGGAGTTTGCGGCGGCTCCCGAAATAACCGAGGCGATAATGCGTCGGTTTGCCCACCCGGTGTACGGCTACGCTTACACCCCCGACAGCTATTGGGATTCTGTACGCTCATGGCTCATGCGCCGTCACGGATTCAATGTTGAAAAAGAAGAACTCGCATTTGTGCCCGGCATAGTGCGGGCTATCGCCTACGCTGTCAACTTTTTCACGGCTCCCGGCGACAAAATTGTCATACAACCTCCCGTTTACCACCCCTTCCGCATGGTAGCCGAAGGCAACGGCAGGGTAGTGGTGGAAAACCCGCTCATACCATCGCCGCAGGGCGACACATATATCATGGATCTTCCCGGACTCGAACGCGTATTCGCGCAGGAGCGTCCCAAGCTGATGATTCTTTGCAATCCCCACAACCCCGCCGGCATACAGTGGAGCCGCGAAACTCTCGCGGCTGTCGGCTCACTCGCCAGAAAGCATGGCGTGATAGTGGTGAGCGACGAGATTCATGGCGACCTGATGCTGTACGGTCGCCGGCATGTGCCGTTCCTTGATGCCGGAGAGGATGCCGCCGCAGTAGGCATAGCGTTTGGCGCTCCCTCGAAAACATTCAACATTCCCGGACTCGTCAGCTCGTGGGCTGTTGTGCGCAATCCTCAGATACGCGAGCCTTTCTACAAATGGCTTGAGGTAAACGAATTTTCCGCACCGAACTTCACTGCCACCACAGCCACCGAAGCAGCCTACAACCATGGCGAGGAGTGGCTTGACAGCCTCATACCCTATCTGGAGGAAAACATCGAGGCGGTAGAACGCTTTTTTCAACAGAAATGCCCGCGCATAAAAGTGATGCGTCCTCAGGCATCGTTCCTTGTGTGGCTTGACTGCCGCGGTCTCGGCATGAGCCAGGACGAGCTTGTAAGTTTCTTTGTAAACGATGCGCGTCTGGCGCTCAACTCGGGTACAATGTTCGGTTCGCAGGGCGAAGGATTCATGAGGCTGAACATAGCTCAGCCGAGAGCGTCGCTGCTTGAGGTGCTTGAAAGCATAGCGCTTGCTTCTGTGGAAGTGAATGCCTGATTGACCGGCGGAAACACAATCTCAAACACCGTAAGCCCGTTTCCGGAATCTGTGCGCAGGTCAAACCTGCATCCGTGCTGACGCAGAATGTCGCCGACCATCATCAGTCCGAGTCCCTGTCCCCCCTTTTTGGTGGAAAAGAACGGGGTAAACAGGTTGCCGTCCGCACTTTCGTCAATACCCGCGCCGTTGTCGCTGACTGTTACCGAAGTCGGCGAAGATGACACTTTCACGGTTATGCAGCCGCGCCTTCCGGTCAGCTCAATGCTCTCTTTGGAGTTTTTCACTATGTTTACCAGCACCTGTTCGAGCAGTACGGGGTCTGCCATTGCAAACGCCTCTTTGTCAGAGGTCTCGACGCGGATGTCGGCATAGTTGCCCGCAAGACCTTCGAGAAACGGCACAAGAATGGATATTCTTTTGTTAAGATCCACTTTTTCAAGGCGGGCATTCGGTATCTTCACTACATCGGCGTAGGCGGTGATGAACCCGCTCATGCTTCCGCACCTTTCGCGGCAGCTCTCTATCGCTTCCACAAGGTCATCCTCGACAAGTATTGAGCCGAGTGTCTCAAGCATGGAGTTGACACCGGCTATGGTGTTGTTTACCTCGTGGGCAATAAGACGTATCACTTTGCCGTATGCCTCTTTCTCTGCTTTCATCACTTCGTCGGTAAGGCTCTCCACAAGCACATACGGGCGCGAAAAACCCTTTTCCATGAAGTCGAGGCGTGATATTCTCACTACATTGGTGTTGCTGAGCCTTACGGTGCGCGACGACCGCATAGGGGTAGCCGATATCGCCGGGGCTATGTCGCCTGCCATATCTTCAAGTGTCCTGCCTACAATGTCATCTTCATTCTTTATGCCGAGATAGCGCCGCATGGAAGGGTTGGCGAGGGTTATTCTGCCGTCAAAATCGAATATGGCTATGCCTACCGGCGATGTATTTATCAGCAGTTGCAGAAAATGTTCCTGCTCTATGCTGTGCAGACGCTCATCCTTAAGGCGGTCTATTATTCTGTTGAACATCCCCACAAGTCTGTCGGCGTCATGCTGCCCCACCTTTACCAGGCGGCTGTTGAAATCCTGGGCGCGTATGAGTTCCATGCCGCCGGTCACTGCGCTTATCGGACGCAGCAGGCTCATATACATGTTGTACAGCAGCACCCCGGGCACCGCCGTGGCTGCCGCCGCTATTGCCGCGAGGCGCATCCCGCCTGCCGAGGTCAGCCATGCCGGCTGTAGGTACAGAACCGCCGCTATGGCAACAGTCCACAGCGCAAGCAGGCAGAAAATCCATTTGGCTCTCATGATATTAATCCTGGGTTATGCCGAACTTTTCCATGCGGCGGTACAACGACTGGCGGGTAATGCCGAGCGATTCGGCGGCTTTGCTCAGATTGCCGCCATGTTTTTTCAGCGCACCGGCAATCGCCGACCGCTCAAGGTCGTCAAGAGTGGCTCCCTCAAGAGTAGGGGCTGTGTGCCTGCTGTCTGAAACAGTTGCCGACCGCTCGAAATCTGCTGAGTCAAGGCGTTCGCCGCCGGTTACAATCATGGTGCGTTCAACAAGGTTTTTAAGCTCTCTGATATTGCCCGGAAACGGCTGGCGCGACAGCCATTGCATGGCATCTGCACTTATCTCCGGAGTTTCAACACCCGCCGCTTTGGCGTTCTGTGCCGCGAAATGCCGCACAAGCAGCGGAATATCCTCGCGGCGCTCGCGCAGAGGGGGCAGCTTCAGGGTAATGAGGTTTATGCGGTAGTACAGGTCCTCGCGAAATCTCCGGTCCGCCACCATGGCGGGCAGGTCGGCGTTTGTGGCACACACAACCCTGATGTCAACCTTTCGCGGGCGGCTGTCGCCAAGCGGCTCGAATGTGTGCTGCTGCAGCACCCTGAGCATTTTTACCTGTGACGCCGGGTCAAGGTCGCCGATTTCGTCAAGAAAAATGGTGCCTTTGTCTGCCATCTCAAACCTGCCTTTGCGGGCTGCCACCGCACCGGTAAACGCTCCTTTGGTGTGTCCGAACATCTCGCTCTCGAATAGCGACTGGCTGATGCCTCCGAGATTCACCATGACAAACGGCGATTTGGCACGCGGGCTGTTGGCGTGTATCGCCTGGGCTATCAGCTCCTTGCCGGTACCGTTTTCTCCGAGTATAAGAACCGGCGCGTCGGTAGGGGCAACGCGGGCAACTGTGTCGAGCACCTGAGTCAGTGCGGCACTTTTGCCTATTATGCCGCTTCGGTCAAATCCGCTGCCGGAAGCGGGGTCGGCAACCGGAGCGGCATTGAGCCGTAGTGCGGTTTCAATGCGTTGCAGGAGCAGGTGGTTGTTCCAAGGCTTGGTGATAAAATCAAAAGCGCCTGCCTGCATGCCTTCGACGGCGAGCGGAATGCTGCCCCACGCCGTTATAAGTATAACAGGTGTGTCCGGCTGGAAAATACGGCATTTTTTCAACAGTTCTATGCCTTCCTCGCCGGTGGTGGCGCGTGAAAAATTCATGTCCATGAGTATGAGCTGCAACGGAGTGCCTCTCACTATGTCGAGCGCCTCTTCTGGCGACCCGACTGCGATTGCCTCGTGCCCGCTGCGCCTGAGCATCACTCCGAGCGACAGCCGGATAGACTTGTCATCATCAACAATCAGTATCATAAAATGAAGCTATTCAGATACAAAGATAGCTAATTTTTTACGATTCTGTCAATGTCGGCATCAATGTCGGTGCCACGCTCGAAGTCCCACAGAGTCAGTGAACGCAGCTGATAGAAATAATACCAGTACCGGAACAGCTGGTTGATGTATTCCTGCCGGCTTTCATCCTTCTTGACCTGCGAGTCGTTCAGGTCGAGTGTCGATATCCGTCCTATCAGGTAGGTCTCGACATTGGTGTCGTAGCGTTTCTGGGCAATGGCAGAAGCCTTGTCGGCTATGAGGAGCTGCTGCTGTTGGTTGCAAAACCGTTCTACCAGAATGAAAATGTCCTGATTGAAATTCTGTGTTTCCTGACGCAGACGGCTTTCAACCACCTCGCGGTTGCTCTGCGCCACTTTCACCTGACCCCGGCGTTTGCCCCAGTCCACCAGCGGTATCTTTACACCTACCTCAACTATCTGGTTGTCTTTAAGGCGGCGGTATGAGTCTCCGAATGTGTGGTCGGTGCCGGTGTAGCCCACCTGGGCGAAAAGATTTATTTCGCGCATGTTTGATTTAGCTTTCGCCACTTCGTAGTCGGCTTCAAGCTGCCGGCGGCGCAGGTTTTTGGCAAATTTGTTGTTGGCAAGCGCCTTGTCAAGCGCATCGGCGTAAGTCACATCTATTACCGGAACCATTGCCGGGGCTTCGGGTTCTATTTCCACATCCTCGCCATAGTCGAGAAAAGAGCGCAGGGTAAACATGTTGCTTTTGAAGTTGCTCTGGCATTCGGTGAGGTCAGAGCTGGCGTTGAGCAGGTTAAGCTCCATCTGCAAAAGGTCGTTTTCGCTAATCTGCCCCATTGCACGCTTTTCTTTCGCCACTTCGTAGAGCCTGGTGGCGTTGTCAAGGTTCTGCCGGGCTATGGACAGGTTTTCTTTTGCCATGAGCAGATTGAAAAAGTAGTTTATTGCTGTCATCGCAACCCCCTCTGTCGCAGACAGAAACTGCGCCTTGGCCTCGGCGTAGCGCACCGGCTCAATCTTTCTGTTCCATTTCACGGAGTTGACCCCGAACACCGGCTGGTTGAGAGTCAGCGCAACAGGAATGGTCATGAAACGGTTGTACTTGTCGCCGCTGAGTTGCCTGAGATAGTCAATGGAAGTGTTGAGCGACAGTGTGCCTCCGGTAAACCATATCTTCTGGTCTATCGACAGCTCTCCGCTCATCTCCAGGTAGTTGTTGGGTACAAAGGAAAACGAGCCTGACTCGTTCATGTATGAGCTGTACTGCTTGCGGTATGCCGGCAGGGTGGCGGCGAAATTTACCTCGGGCAGCAGGTCGGCGCGATAGGTGCGGTACTCCCAGTACGAGCTTTTCAGCTCGTTGAGCGCCACCGCCGCGTCCACACTCCGGGCACGGGCGCGGAAAATGGCTTCGTCAAGAGACAGATGTATCGGCGTGGCTCCGCTAAGAGCGGAAACAGATGCCAGAAACATTGAAATTATTGCGGTTCTTTTCATAATCATTGCGGTTTTACAGGCTGATTACTCATCTTTAAGAGCCTCGGCAGGCTGTATTTTCATAGCCCGCCAAGCCGGGAACAGTATGCCCGCCACAACCATCAGCGCCATAAGGACAAAGGTGATTGCGGCGTTGACAGCAAGGTGTGACCACACAAGGTAGCCGTCAAGCCACTCGTTGAATTCGTATTTGGCGAGAATTGCATCGATGCACACGGCTATCGGTGTCGCTGCCGCGAGAAGTATGAGGCCTTCGCTTACAAGGCGTCCGGACACCGAACGGTCTGTGGCTCCGTTGACTTTGCGCAACGCCACTTCCTGCACTCTCTGCTGGGTGCGAAACCAGAATGTACCGAGCAGTCCGAGGAAAATGTTGAGCATCATGAAGCCCATGCCCACCAAGTAGTTGCGCCGGCGGTCATAGTCGCCCTGGTGATACTGTTGCCGGATAGAATCAAACGATTCCACATCGTTCAGTACAAAGTTGCCTACATGAAACTGTGTCTGCGCCTCTTTCATAAGGGTTTGTATGATATCCTTGTCCATGTCGGGGCGCACCCTTATGCAAAGCTCTGACATCCAAAGCATCGCCTGGGGTGACTCAGTCTCTCTGGAAAACAGGGCAAACACGCTCCATTTGTGAAAATCATCATAGCGCACCGGTTTCAACGGAGTGCCTGTCTGTATAAACGAGGTGTCGTTGTCGAGATATATTCTGTCGGGCCCTATTTCACTTACCCGAAGAGCCTTGGCGTTGGAATATGTGAAAAAGTTGTCGCTGAGGAGTATCTTGCCCTCTTCAAGCTCTTTTGCGAGCTGTTCGGGTGTTTCGCCATTGATGCCCTCGTAGCGAAACACTTTCACAAAATCGGCTGTAGCCACGCGGTGCAGTCCGGAATTCCTTATTGAATCGTAACCGAATGATATTTCGCTGTCGCTGCCGTTGTAGGGGTACGAGTTGATGGAAAGACTTACGGCTTCGATTTCCGGACGGCGTCTCAGTCGCTCCATGATTTCGCGGAGGTCTTCCGCTTTCTGCTCTATGGTGCGGTTTTCGATAAACTTCGGGCTTTGGCTGGTGAGGTCATGCAGGGTAAGCAGATAGCAGTGCTCCGAGTCGAAGCCCTTGGGACGGTTTGCCATTGAGTATGTGGCAAACAGGTAGTCGCTGATATACCACAGCACAACGCTCACAATTATAAATTCTATGACAATCCACACATTGGACCGCCATTCGTTAAGCATCTGTCTTAAAAGTTTCTTTTTCATATCTGTAACTATATGTCAGCGGGTTCCTGAAAGAGATTCAACAATACCTGTGCGTGCCGATTTCCAAGCCGGGAGGGCGCTGCACAGCAGGTTTAGTATAAAGCAGAACATCATGGCGAGTCCGAATGTGCTCCACTGTAAAATCATTTCTGCCGAAATGCGGCTGTCGGAGACGGAGAAAAGATAGGAGCCGCACAGCCAGGAGAATACAACGCACAGAAGCAGTCCTACAGCTCCGGCAACAAGGGTTACAATGAGGTTTTCATAAATCAGTGTCAGTGTGATGCGCGAAACAGTGGCTCCGAAAGCGCGCCTCACACCTATTTCAGCTATGCGCCGGCGCATGCGGCTGCGTGTCATTGAGCTGAGGTTTATAGCCGGGACAATGAGCAGTATTGCGTAGACAATGAGGCTTGACCGGCGCACTTTCGCCATGTCCGGGTTGAGGTTGGCGTAAAGAGTGGCTACATCGGTTTCCTGGTCGTAGGGGCGTTCGTGGCTTATGAATTCGAAGCCGTCGGCGGCTTTCATGGTAGTGTTTATCTGAGCCAGACGCCGGTCGAGTTCGTGGCGTATCTCCGGAAAATCATTTTTGTGCCGTGCCAGTATGGTTGCGCTGAGCAAGCCCATGTGTCCGTTGTTCCAGTTGTTGCGGTCAACACCTGCTGTGGTGTAAGGAACCCACACCTCTGCGTAAGCTTTGTCGGCGAGACGGCTCACATCCTTCACAACACCGGTAACTTTGAACGGCACCAGGTCCAGAAGCATTTCGCGACCGACCACGTCGGTTGTCTTGAATACACTCCGCGCAACCGATTCGGAAATGACTATTTCCGGCAGTGACGATTCGAAAGATGCCTGGCTGAACGGCTCGCCTGCTATGAAGTCAAGGTCAAACACCCGGAAGAAATTAGCGTCGGTCGCCTTCATTTTTACCGCTATTGGAGTCTCGCCGGGAAGAGCCGCCGAGCTTACGTCGCAAAACGATTTGTAAGCGGTCACAGCCTCCGCCGATTCAAGGTCGCCGAAAAGCGCCTTTATTGTCGAGGAACTCATCGGTCCATTGGAGCTTGCATCCTCTCCCCAGCTTGTGTGGCGTATGCTGGCAAATTTCCAGTGCAGCATCCGCGACCGGTTGCTCTCCGGCGCGAAATCAGCAACCTTTACCTGCTGGAGCATTACCACCAGCATTATGAGAAATATTGACAGGGCGGTGCCGACAATGCTTATCAAGCTCACAAGCGGTTGCTGTCTGAGTTCATTTAATATCTGTCTCATAATAATTAAGGAGTATGTTGGTTTATTCGTCTTGACGCGCAATCATAGCACCTGTCTTCCGTCAAAGAACCGTACTATGCGGTCGGTCTGTCTCGCCTGCTCTTCGTTGTGGGTCACCATTACTATTGTGCGGGAGTCCTCCTTGTTGAGGCGGTGAAGCAGTTCCATAACCTCGGCACCCATTTTGGAGTCAAGGTTGCCGGTGGGTTCGTCGGCGAGAATAATTTCCGGATTGCCGACTATGGCACGGGCTATAGCCACGCGCTGGCACTGTCCGCCTGAAAGCTGCGAGGGCATGTGGCGCATGCGGTGAGACAGCCCCACGCGGTCGAGTACATCTTTTACCATAGCCTTGCGTTCGCTCTCGCCGATGCCGCTGCGGTAAATGAGCGGTAGCTCCACATTGTCGGTGACATTGAGCGAGGGTATGAGGTGGAAACTCTGGAACACAAAGCCCAGGTTGTGGTTGCGGAAAGCTGCCAGGGCTTTGTCTTTCATTCCGGTAGTGTCGGTTGCCTTTATTTCAACGCTGCCGGATGTCGGGGTGTCAAGAAGCCCTATTATATTAAGGAGGGTGGATTTGCCGCAGCCCGAGGGACCCATTATGGATATGAACTCGCCTTTTTCCACCTCAAGATTGACATTTTCAAGAGCGGTGGTTTCGATTTCGTCGGTGCGATATACTTTATTTACGTTTTTTACTGAAATGATAGCCATGATGTTAAGAGTTTATTTCTTGTGATTCAATTTTATTGTCTTGGAATTGTTGAAGCTGGACATGTCGGATATTACCACTTTTTCGCCGGGTCTGAGACCCTCCACAACTTCCACATACTCGAAATTGCTGTCGCCGAGGCGCACCTTGCGGCGGTTAAGCTCACCCTCGCCGTTTTGCACAAACAGCTCGTATTCGCCGGGTCCCTTGAAATAAGAACCGGTGGCTATGCGCACGGCTTCATCCTTTATGTCGCACATCACATACACATCGGTTTTCAAACCGCTGCGCAGGCGGGCGTTGTCGTCGTCGGCAAGGGTGACGGTAAATGAAATCACCCCGTTTTTGCTAAGAGGGGTAATGTTGCTCACAGTGCCTTCAAGGCGTGTCTTGCCTATTCTCACAATGGCTCTTGACCCTACGCTTACACGGTCGCCGTAGCTGTCAGATATATCGGCGTCGACCTTGAAGTGGCTCAGGTCGGAAATCACCGCAACCTTCTCGCCTTGTCCTATCTGCTGACCGATCTGGTTGTTGATGTATGTGAGGGTTGCGGCTCTCGGGGCGCGTATGCGGGCATCTTCGAGGGTGCGCATCTTTTCGGCGAAGTTCTTTTCAAAGATGTCAAGTTCCAGGCGTTTCATCTTTAGAGAAGCGTCGCGCACCTGACGTTCGTTTGCAAGCTGCTGGCGAAGCTGTTCGAGCTCGAGCTTGCCGGTGTTGTAGGCGAGTTCAGCCTCGCGTACACGGTCGCCGGTGCCGGAGCCGAGCGAGTCAAGGCGCCGTTCGTTTGTAACCTCTACCTTTTTGCGGTTCACATCCATTTCCTTGACCTTGACCTGCATTTCAAGATTTGAAAGATATGTGTGGTTGTTGAGCCGGGTTTGTTCAAGCTCATACTGTTTCATTCTCCGCTCGTCGCCCATGTTGTTTATCTCGGTTTCGGCGCTCTGGAGGTCAAGGCGCAGAAGCGGTGTGCCGGGCTGCACGCTGTCGCCTTCGCGCGAGTACACTTCTACAATGCGGGTTGAAATCGGCGAGTTGATAATCTCTTCAAAAGCGGGAGTCACTTTTCCGGAGGCGTTGACCGATGTTTCTATAGTGCCGGTGTCGGCAGTTACAATGTTAAGGTCCTCCGCATACACGCTTTTGCGCATCATCGATATGAGAATTGCTATAACGACGGCAAAGCTCACAGCTCCGGCTGCCCATTTTATTATGGTTATGCGTTTGGCTCTGAGCCGTTCTGATTTTGGTATTTCTCTGTCCATAGTCGGATAATTATTGTTTTCGTAGTGATGTGCCAATATATGTTGCATAAACCGTGCCAAAGTGGCAATGCGTTGTTCGTTAAGGGGTTAGTGCTTTGGACCGGTGTCCGATTCCGTACACTGTGTCCGCTCGGAGGCGGATTCTTTTTCATTTCCTGCGAATTAACACTTGCTCTCTGAAATTTTAACACTTACCCGGTTTTGTAAAGGTAAGTGGCAGATGCTTAGCCCGTTGCATTTTTAACATTCACGAGTGTGAAAATTAAGACAATATCCGGCTGATTCGTATCGTAACTTTGCACACATGCAAACAATTTAAAAACACACGAACAATAAACACACACAAAAAAATGAGAAAGAAAAAACAAATCAGCCTCCGTATCGAATGGATTGAAACAATCGCAACCCTTATCACATCGCTGCAGCTCGAAGTGATGAATGCTGTAATAGCCTATCTGACAGACGGCACCGTAACTAAGATTGACAACATCGACGCCGCCGAGATGTTCAGGAGCATTAAAAACGACATAGACGCCCGCGCCGAAGAGCGCCGCCGTAAGGCTGCCGAGCGCCGCGCCAAAAAAGCGCCTGTGCCGGGCTATCTGCCTGAGAAAGCTCCGGAAAATCTTGACGAGAGAGTCACAGCCAACGGCCTTGTGGGCTGGGTGCTGAGCTGTCATTCATTCAAGGATTTCCGCCGTTTCGACAAACCGTTGCTTGCCGAGCTTGCCCTTCAGGTGTGCGACTGGTGGCGCGAGCATCCGAGCGAAGAGTTGCCGAGCCAGCAGAAAATACGCGCGGAGATAAACGCCCGTTTCGGCAAAGTTGCCGACGACCTTGCCGGAAGCACCTATGTAACCCGCGAAAAATGGTGTGCCTATCTGGCTCCTTATATGTCAGGCAAGTGTGGAAAAAAGCGGCAGCGCCGCAGTGATGACACTGCAGCGCTGTGTATTGAAGCCGCTTGATTCAGGTCAGGCTTTGTCAAGCGCCTGTGCGAGGTCGTCGATTATGTCGTCGATATGCTCTGTGCCTATGCTCAGGCGAACGGTGGAGGGTGTGATGTGCTGTTCGGCTGCCTCCTCCGGCGTGAGCTGCGAGTGGGTCGTGGTGTAGGGATGTATTACGAGGCTCTTTACATCGGCAACGTTTGCCAGCAGTGAAAATATCTCAAGCGAGTCGATGAAGCGCCATGCCGATTCAACACCGCCTCTAAGTTCGAAAGTGAATATACTGCCGCCTCCGTCGGGAAAATATCTGTTGTAGAGTTCGTGGTCGGGGTGTTCGGGCAGCGAGGGGTGATTTACTTTCGCCACCTTGGGGTGTTTTGCAAGGAATTGCACCACTTTCAGGGCATTTTCCACATGTCGCTCTATTCTCAGAGAAAGTGTTTCAAGACCTTGCAGCAGTATGAACGCGTTGAAGGGCGATATCGCGGCGCCGGTGTCGCGAAGTATCACTGCACGTATGCGGGTGACAAAGGCGGCGGCTCCGGCTACATCGGCAAATACCGCCCCATGATAGCTGGGGTCGGGCTTGGCGATTGTGGGAAATTTGTCGGCATTCGCCTTCCAGTCAAATTTTCCGGAGTCGACAATGACACCGCCGAGGCTTGTGCCGTGACCGCCTATGAACTTTGTGGCGGAGTGGACAACAATGTCAGCTCCGTGTTCGAACGGGCGCATCAGATACGGTGTGCCGAAAGTATTGTCTACAATCAGAGGCAGATTGTGGCGGTGGGCTATTGCCGCAAGGGTGTCAAGGTCAGTGACATCGGAGTTGGGGTTGCCGAATGTCTCGGCGAAAATAGCCTTGGTGTTGGGCTTGATTGCCGCCTCGACAGCCTTTGGGTCGCGCACATTGACAAATGTGGATTCTATGCCGCGCGGCTCGAATGTGTGGGCTATAAGGTTGTACGAACCTCCGTATATATTGTCTGCGGCTACTATGTGGTCGCCTGTGCGGGTGATGTTTTCAAGAGCATACGTCACTGCCGCCGCTCCGCTGGCAACCGCAAGAGCGGCAACTCCGCCTTCAAGGGCGGCTATGCGCTTTTCAAGAACATCCTGGGTGGAATTGGTCAGGCGTCCGTAGATGTTTCCCGGCTCTTTCAGCGCAAACCGGTCGGCGGCATGCTGCGAGTCGCGAAACACATATGAGGTTGTCTGGTAGATAGGTACGGCGCGGGCATCGGAAGCCGGATCCGGCTGTTCCTGACCTACATGAAGCTGCAATGTTTCAAAATGTAATTTCTTTGTTGACATATAATCGGCTTTTAAATTGTTTTCCGATGCAAAGTTAGGTGGTGTGAAATTAAATTCCAATATATTTTTGTTATTTGGATATTTGAACTAAATTTGTGTGCTAAACAATAAAATTATTCTGACAACAGCGGCTTTTGCCGGCATTTTTACGAATATTATTCCTGACATGAAAAAGAATATCACTCTCGACCCTACCGATGTGCGCATACTCGCGGCTTTACAAGACAACTCGCGCCTTACTGTCAAGGAGCTGGCAGCAGTGGTGCACCTTTCGCCGACCCCGACTTTCGAGCGGGTTAAACGCCTTGAGCGGGAGGGGGTTATAGACCGGTACATAGCTTTGCTGAACGCGCGTACCATAGATTGCGGCTTCATGGCGTTCTGTTACCTGAAGATGAAACAGCACACCTACGAAAATGCAATGCGCATTATCGAGGCGGTGAAGTCCATACCGGAAATTGCCGAGTGCTACAATATATCCGGCGATTATGATTTTCTGCTGAAGATTTATACACGCGATATGAAATCGTATCAGAAATTCCTGTTGCGCATTCTCGGCGACCTCGACTGCATAGGCTCTCTGAACAGCTCCTTTGTGCTTGACGAGGTCAAGAATACCCACAAACTGCCGTTGCCCGAAATCTGATGCACCTTGCAGGCACCGCACCCCGAAAAAACAAAAGAGACTGTCTAACAAGTTTGGGCAGTCTCTTTTTTATAGTTTCAACAGTCT
>ERZ778511.98-NODE-98-length-83585-cov-8.285011_pt1 | contig 83585 bp, 70 predicted proteins | sample MGYA00510347_ERZ778511 | MGnify/ENA primary metagenome ERZ778511 (study PRJEB29527, sample SAMN07138967) | mouse gut metagenome | material: feces | host: mouse | place: China:Nanjing | collected 2016-01-25 ...
GGGATGCTAACCGACATAGAAATTCCCAGTCCGTTTCATCGTATTGCAGTAAAAAACCTGGTATTTTGACATCGGTATCGACTTCGCTCTTCCACAAAGCGTTAGGGTAGACAGATAATACCTGGCGGATTACATCATTATAAGTGTAGTCCATATTTTGATAAGTTCTGCGGCGCTTTACAATGTCCCATTCCCGTGTCATTGATAATGCTGCCAGTTTTATGGTCATTTGCCCGTTTTCATAGGCAATACCCGCTTCCATGACCCGACCGGTAAAAAACGGCTCTTTTTCACACTCCCTGTATCCGGCCTGTATGATCTCATGCTCCATTGGTTGATTTATGAATTTTTGCCGCTCTTCATCTTCGCATATGGCTACAACCTGCAGACTGGCATGGCAGTTCATGCCTGCTTCCATCCTTACATCCACAATCTGGACAATAGCATATGGTAATTCAACCCATATAGACTGATAAATGTTTCTCATACTGGTCTCCTTTATCCGTTCTGTCCGTTATCAATGATTCTTATGACACCACCATAATCACATACCAGGGTGGCCGGCTGAATCAAGGTCTCTTCACCTATAATGTTGGTTCCTTCATGCCCCTCTGTCCAGAGGGCTCCTTCAGGAAAGGACGGTTCACACTCGCATATACATAATTGCTGTAATTCCTTGCTGACTTCCGTAACTACTTTGGGCTTTATCCCGAACCAGCTTTTTACCGTTCCCCAAAAACCTTTAGACTTTTCTTCGTTATACCGGTTTGTTGCATCAACCGCCGCCTGCGCCATTTTGGGATTTTCTATACTGAAACAGTTACCGAAACACATAACATTTTCCAAAGAAGCGCTATCGCCAGCCAACATCTGAGGTTTTCCCCCCAACAATACTCCATGATCCAATGGCGTTACCAACCGTGCCTCCCTGGATCCCTGAGAACACAGAACTTTAGCTCCATGAACTACATAGCAAGGGTTTTCCGCTGCCTCCGCCGCTGCCTCTGCAGCCACCTGATCCGCAATCTGCATAGCCAGAGCAACATCTACATTTGCTCTGGAACTCTGTCTGCTCTCGATTTCATCTTTCCGCTCCTGGGCCTCTGGCGGCAGTTCCTCCTCCTGATCTTCTTTATCCTCTTTATCCGAATCCTGATCCTCTTCTTCTCCAAAGATTTCTTTCAGTCTTTCCTTCTGTTCTTCTTCATCCAGTCGCTCAATTTCCTGTGCCTCGCCAAGAAAATCCTGAAGATCCTCTCTGGTATCCTCCACAATTGTTATTACTTGTCCGTCTATAACTCTTGTACTGGTATTACCCATTTCACAAACCTCCCCTCTTAAACCACTTCCACAGGCCGTAATACAATTCCCTTGAATTCCCGGCGCAGAATACTTTCCGAAACTTCGAGGTTGACAAAAACTCTGGGAACACGAATGCCGTTCACTTTGAAAACTCTTCTTCTTCCTATTCGTTCCCGGTTCAGCACAATCCTCTTATCCCAGCCATTGGCATGCTGCTCCGAACATTCATCCAAACAGTCTATTTTTTCTGTCAAAAGGAGCCAATATTTTTTCTGCATTCTTTCTTTGACCTGATTCAGTGCAACGCGACGGTACATAACCTCCGGATCATAAGCGGATAGCAGTTTTTTTAACGCGTCTGACACCAGAAATACCGGCGCGTCTACCACATCCGGATAAACGCTGTCTTTATCTCCCAATGTAAACAATACGGATATATCCTGAATCTGATTAAACTCCTCGGGTTCAAATTCCCCTCGCACTGTACTCTCTATATCCCGGAACCGAAAGCGGTTACGAATTCTTTTGTCCTGTTCCAGTTCAAAATACATAGGGCTCCTCCTCCAATCGAATCTGTTGAAGCTGGCTCGCATCCAACCCTTCACAATAGAGGCCGTCTCTAGAAAACTTTGCATCCTCCATTTGTGAGCCGGTAAACTGCATCATCTCAAATTCTGCTCCTGTAAAATCTGCTCCCGAAAGATTGCACTGAATAAACTGCACCTGATTAAACTTTACATCCCTAAAATCACAGCCGCTCATATCACAGCCCGCAAAAACAACCCGTTCCATTTTTGAATTTCGGAATACCGCTCCGTGAATCATACAACTCTCCCACTGGCAGCGATCCATGCTGCAGTTCCGCAGCATTAAAAACAATAAATTCATTTTCTGTACGGTTATATCTGTAAAGCAAACCGTTTCCCAGCTTTGATATACATATTGAACATCCCAACCATTGATAGAATTTTTCTCATTATATGTGAGAAATTGCGATTGGTTTTTTTCCCTTGTATCTGTCAGATATATTGTTTCGCTCTCTTCCTGAAACCCGCCCCATTTTACCACCAGTCGTTTCTGGGACAATACTGCTCTTTCTACTGCCCACTGCCCCAAATCGCGAAATAGCATCCTGCAATTGTCCGCCTGTTTTTTATAAAATGCCATTGCGGTTTCCCGGATCATCCGATCTGCGTCAAAACTCTCTATTTTTCCCTGATATTGACCTATAGCTTGATAAAGTCTTGCCCTGACTTCTTTTAGAGGAGCAAATACGCTGCTGATGTCAACTGCCTGCATACGGGGATCGGGGTCCCTAAAGTAAGTTTCGTCGTGCAGCGATAGAAGCATATTGTAAACATCCTCGTCCATCTGCGAACGCAGTAACGATATTTGAATATACTGCACCCGTTCTTTGTCCTCATTGCATGAAAGCAATTGGAATAGTGCTTCTAATATTGTCCGCTTTATGTCGTCTCCTTTTTTAATCCAATAATCTTGCAACTGTTCCATACCATTTTGCAGATATTCTGATACTTCTTCTTTATATGCTTTTTTTGCTTCCTCTCTACTCATATTTCCCCCGTCAATTACTATATATCTTTGTAGCTTTCATCCGAATCGCGCCATTGCCCTCCAGGGTAATACTTGTATTCTTTCCTCTTTCCAAACATACAGACTCTGTTGCACCCACCACCAATTGTCCATTAGAAATAAGAGACAGTGTCTTTTTTGCCGTTACGCTGACATCTGTATTCCCATATATGGCCAATTGTCCATTGTTTCCCAATAATATGGTAGCCTGCCCGTTCCCGGAATTGAGGACAATTCCCTCCTCCGCAAACTGAATTACCTGATCTGCCTTGGTCTTTAAATACTTCACATCAGGATTGGCCATTAAGTCCTCCGTATCTCCAGGCTTGGGCTCATAGCCGCTGACTGCACTCACTGCATAGGCATCTGCCTCTTTATCCGTCGGGAAATAAACCCTCACTTGATCTCCTTTCTCCGGCATACAATACCAGCCGCTTCCATCCGGAGAAGCTGACATGGTCGAATAGGGAAACCAATATGCGGCACGCCCCGGCTTATCAATTATCAACTGTACCATGACTTTATCTCTGGAAACTTTCGTTACCTGTCCTGTAAGAGAAATTCCGACAATCATATCATTATGTAGTTCAAGCCCACGCAAACCATTTTTACGCCTCAAATCATATTGGTTTTTTAGCACTCCGTCCTGTAATACCCGTTGAACGGATTGCACTCTCAAAGCTGCGTTATTAAAAATAATTTCATTTCCAACTCTGAAAATTCGATAATCCCATACTTGAAAAACTGTAAAATCCGTTTCCAAAGCATCTTCCCAGCGGTTCTCCTTTATACGTAAATATTCATCTATTTTCTTCACCAAATTGTATTGATACGGATTGATCGAATAAGATTCTGTGTTTTCCGGAATACCCACAAACAAAGTAAGTTTTTCCGATTCCATATCCGGAATCAAAACCGCGCCATAATGAGAGACAAACCGCTTTAAAAAGTCCCAGTCGGTTTCTTTGTACTGTACTACAAGTCTCTTAACCCGTTCATCCGGAATCTGAATGATACAGTCACAATCGCCGTATTCTGACATTACTTCTCTGATTAACTGATGAACAGTCATGGATGTTTTTTGAAACGACCTGGCCCGTTCCACAATATCCATTGCGTAAGACTTTCCTTTTACGGTTAAATCCATATAATATGTATTTCCCTGACAATTTACTTGAATATTGGTTACGATTCCGCGGCACAAGGTTTCCATTTTATTATCATCAGTTTGATAACTCAGCGTTATCGGCATCATAGGAGTCGTCATATATACATACTGTTCCGCCAACTCTTCCGGAATAACTGCTGTCAAATGCATATGCCCATGGTCATTTATGTTCTCATGCATTTCCAAGGTCAGAATATGTTCGATTTGATACCCATTTAGCACAATTCTTTCGTATGTAACTGCATACTCTTCCATCTATTTATCCTCCTCAAACATTTTGGTCAGCATGGCCCTGAATAAGTTACGAAAGGTATACCGCTGCACTAATCTGCATGAATAATTTCCTATGATCGCTCTTTTCTTTCCACTGCAGAAGAAATTATTAATAAACACTCCGCCTATCGCGCTGGTAACTACTCCCTCAGCAAAGCATATTTTATATTTTCCTGATTCCAAAATTCCTGATTCCAATGGACTATAGGTCAGTTTATCTTGTGCATACTGCTTAATCAGTTTCGCCTGAAATTCTTTTTGATTTTTTATAACTGAGGGTTGGTTAAAAAAAGTAGTGTTCGTACCGATTTCTAAAGTGCGATAAATAACCGTTGCTACATTTTGATCTTCAATTATCTTTTCCACATCTTCCGGAAAAACAAATATACTTATATGATTACCGGCCACTCTTTTCTTTTCACATACCAGCTTTTTTCCATTGATATCCACCAATTTGCAATCGATCTCCCGAATCCAATCATCCACGGATTTTTGTTCCCGCTCCTGCCTGGAAATATCTTCTTTTATATCCTGTAAGTGTTTCTCCAGATTTTCCCGTTTCTCATTCTCAATTTCTTTTTGTAATAATTGTTCATCTAAAAACATTTTGTCCTCCCTATTCCCTTACAGCTATATCATAAGTAATGTTTTTTCTCTTTTCTCTATTTCTCCTATAGAAGCATTCTCTTTTCCTTTGGACTCCCGCAAGATATTCCCTAACGCACTGTACACCTGCTGATTGGTATAGTCCCTGTCCTGTCTCAGCCTCACATTCAAATATGCTTTGACCGCTTCATACGGCATCGCTTTTTCAAGCTGCAGGCAATCTAAACAAAAAGCAATATCCCCCATATCATGTTTTGGAAATTGCAGCAATTCTTTCGCGAAACATTTCAGCAACTGTGGCCATATGCCATGCTGTCCTAATGCCGCGTATGGCACCTGTATCCTATCCATGGTGTCAAACTCTGTAGCGTAATCACCAAAATCTACATATTCCGTTCGCAGCCTTGCTCCCACCTGAAGTTTGAAACGCCCCAATTCCAACTCACAATTAGTATCCGGAATCCGCCCGTCTATATAAATCTGTGAGAGATATTCTTCCTGTCTGGCGCCAACGGTTTTTCCAAGAAATCGTACTTTTAAGTACGCCAGATTCCCGTCCGCTTGTACAGAAATGTCAAAGGGCCTTTTCAAAAAATAGGGAATCCCCTGGTAATATAGGATACCCGGCATAATTTTCAATCCGCCTTCATATCCTTCCAACTCACATCCCATTAGAATACCATCGCTATATCCTCGGTACTGTAAGTCAAACAACTCTCTGGGAAAATCCCTAAGACTGTCTAACATCTCCTTTTTTAAGAGTTTCTTTGTTTCAAAGACAGGGTAAATATTCTGAAACATGATTTTTTCTCCTTCTCAGACTCAGCAAATGGCAATCTCATCAATCTGCATGGTCTCTTCCACTCCGATAATGCCGAAATGATACTCATAAAAAACCTCTACATGATACTGAATATCCAGAAACGTATCTGTCAGAAAGAGGATTCTCTGCTCCAAATTTCTCTCCTTCTTGGATCCCGTATAAATCAACACCTCATCTGGACACTCATTATTGTGGTAAACAATGCTGTCCGCCACCAAAGCGTGAACCATGTCAAGAAAAACCGGCAGGGCGCTCCCTACCCGGAAACAGTTCAGCCATCCTCCCAGCAGCTTTTCCTGCTCCGCTCTCTTCATGGACAGGAATACCTCTTTTGCCGTTTCACCAAAGCTGCCCGCCAAAATCTCTTTTGCCAGAAGCCGCTTATAGTAATCTTCTTTTGTCAAACCTCTCCGAATGTCATTTTGAGCTAACATATGTAAGCTTAGATTTGTCAAACTTTCCCGCAATGCAGGAAAATCTGACGAATCCGGCGGAAACATGCCATAAAAGGTGTCATAAAAACGATAGTAGGTGTTTACTCCTATACTCACATTTCCTGTCTGCTCATCCTCTTCCACCCATGTCTGATTTAGACAAGGCAGCGACAATTCCATATATCCACTCCCCGATGGTGTATGTACAAAACGGATTCTTTTTTCCGGAATCCCTTCCTCTCCTGCTGCCAGCAGCACTTCCCATAGATATCTCATAGTTACCTCCATGCATATCGCAGACTGCGTTCGCGATACTGCCAAGAAAGAAAGTTAAAGATTTCCTTTTCAGCACAGTATGCCTCCACAGTCATATTCTGGATAGACTCTCTGCACCTCGGATACGAGAAAACTTAGGACATCTCTCTGCAGCCAATTCTCCTTTGACCCTGGCCGGAAATATAAAATCAGCTTTTTTTGTGCCGCTCTATCCCGAATTTCATCCTGCACAAAGAAATTCAAGGGATAAGTCTCCTGTCTTCCCGGAAAATGATCTACTACCTGACAGCGCTGATAACTTACATAGTCCTCCAGTCCAAATCCCTTTATGAAGTGTATCAATTCAGTTCTCGTCCTGATCTGCTGATTCCACTTGCGCTGGTATTTTTCCGCAAAGCTTTCCTTCCGTCCGTTTTCCATAACCGGAAAGGTATAGCGGTCAATTCTCTGCTCCTCAGAAGAACGGATTTGATAAATCCCCCACTTCTTTGCTTCCCCTGTTTCACAGACAATTCGAAGTTTCTCTCCACTTTGACTGACATTTTGTATATTCCTGTCATCCTCCACCAAATAAGCATGACCCATACCATGCTGGCGCAGGGAAATATTATGTTCAAAATTCCGGTGATCTTCACAGGGCGTTGGAAAGCCCACACTCTCCAGTTCCAGCCGTTGTACATTCCATACAGGGATCATATCTTTCTGAATGATTTTGCTGTATTCTCCAAACTGTATTACCACCTGCTTTATTTTCTCTCTGCCGGTGATGCCTTCGGGAAGCCCCGTCACCACCAAATCCGCCATTTTATACAGATACGGCGCATTGACAGTCTGCCAGGGAATACCGTTTCTGGTAAACAAAAGGTACAAGTACGCAACCTTCTCCAGATACTCCCTGTTTTCCTGCAGCCGAACCTCCACCTTCCATTCCCCGGCAGGCTCCTGCGTCTCAATGACGCCCTCAAATACGGGTTGTGCTTCCAACACTCTCCGCAGTTCCAAAAAGTCGCAGCGGAGCATGACTTTCATCAGCGGGAAGGTTCCCTCCTCCGTCACCGCCCGCAGAATTTCCTTCATGTCGTAAAGTTTCCCGTCCAGATCCCTTTCTTCCATGGGAAACAGGAGATGATGGGACGCGTCAAAAAATTCTCTCTCAATGATGCCGGTCTTTATGTAATATCTATTTTTGTCATAGTCCAAATCCTCTTTTACACGTCTCTCCAATCCCTCATACATCTTCAGGTTTGTCTCATACAGGGACAAAAATACCCCTTCCATCAACTCCTTGAAGGCGACCCGTTCCTTTAGGCTGTCAATGGACTGTATTTCCTTCTGGATCATCTCCTTCATCACTTCCACGCCGTCTCTCTGTTCCGGCTCTCCCATAGCGCAGCACCTACTTTCTTCCGTCAAAGAAATTCAATTCCCAGGTATCATCCTCAAAGTCAAAGAAGGTCTCCTCCCCTTTATACAGAATCTCCTGATCCCTCAAGATCGGCAGAACCACAAAGCCCCACTGCTCCTTGGAAACCCATACAAAAAATTTCATCTCTCCCTCTACGATAATATCCGTCTCTTCCTGAATCACGGTTCCCGCGTAGGTTTCGTCGATCTCCTTCTGTGTGGTTTTCTCAAACCTGGAGGTGTCATAGGCAAAATAGTAGGTTCTCAGCCTTTTCCCCTGTTCGTCGCTCAGGTACAGATCCAGTTGGTTTCCGATATGGAAGCGGGATATGCACCCGATATGGTTCTCCGCGTCCAGACTCCTAATCAGAATCTTCTCTTTATTTTCATGAGTATATGCCATGATCTCATAGGGCAGGCTCCCCACCCTGTAATGCTCGTTCACTTTCATATATCCCAGCTTGCAGTTCATGAAATAGGCAAGGGCGCCCTCCAGACAGCACATTTTCAGTTCCGTCCCTGCGTCGTCCCGCCGGATGCCCTGAATCCTTTTTCCCGGAACATATTGCTTCAGCGCTTCCAAAAACAGCCGGGACTTGCAGGACTGCCCTGTAAGCTTGATCATCTCATATTCCGCCAGCTGTCCGTTTTCAAATTTCTGGTCGAGAAAGCGTTCCATCAGTCCATAGATCTCCGGCCGCAGAAGTTCCTCTATCTCATGTAAATACAGACATATCTCCGCCTGTCGGGAAATATTTTCAAACTGCCGGGCAGAGCTTCCATCCCGCCCTTCTGCACAGAAGGACAGCTTCCATTTATCCAGAAAGATATCTTCCCCTTTATTGGTGGATATTTTCAGTTCATAGCAGAATCCGGCCTGAAAAAACACCTTCTTAATCTGCTCTGCCAGTTCAAAGAGATAATAATAATTATTTTTTACGAAGAAGTACTGTTCCCTGCTTCTCCCCTCATACTCCCTGAACCGGGTGGGCAGCCATCTCTCCGCCTGAAGATAACGCTTTTCCAATTCCTCATAGGCCGCCTTCCCCTCCTCGGCGCTTCCTATGGGCAGGGGCTCCTTTGCCAGAAATCCCAGTTCCTCCACTAAACGCAGCTTCAGCAGCTGAAGGATACGGTAGGTCAGATTGTTTCCTCCCAGATTCGTGTCGCCGTTTTCATACCTTGTCTCCAGATCAATGATATAGGACACCCTGTTATTCTCGATGCAGAACCGCCCTGAGGTTAAGTCCGTGGTTCCCCCGCCGCAGTCAATGACCAGGGCATGATACCACCGGCGCTCCGCATACGCTTTGGTCCGGATCATATTGTGAATGCTGTGGAACAGGACAGCCATCCCTTCATCCAATTCACAGTTGACGGTGTATTCCGGAAGCAGATCCTTAAACAGCCTGCGGAACTTCTCTTTCTGCCGAATCGGGGCCAGAAGCTGGATATTCGTAAAACTGCACTTGAACTGCTGGCGCGCCATTTCCAGAAGACGGTCTAAATAAGCCCGGAGCATCTCCTTCCTGGGGAACTGGTATTTGTACCCGCTCTTTAATATGACGCTCTCCGCCCGCTCCGCGTCGCTGATCCAGCGCTTGATGTCATAGAAAACCGCGGTGTCTTCATCCCGGTAATTCTGTATGTTCATTTCCTGCGCGTCATAGCCGAATAAAAATTCCGTTTCTCCTCCCGCCTTCTCCCGTACTCCGATCACACTGGGAATAATGTTTTTCCCTCTGGCTGACGCTATTCGCACACTCCCGTCCGGCAGGCAGATACCCATGGTGGTATTGGAGCTTCCGAAGTCTATAACCAGCGGCAGATCCGCCTGAGGAATCTGTCTCTCCACAACATCCAGAAGGGGAATCCGCACAGCCTCCGTGTGGCCGGGCATGGAAACATGCTTCCCGTAGTAACAGTCATACAAAAATTCGGAGATCGCCTCACTTGGAAAATACAGGATGGAATACTGGTGTTTTTCCAGCGGACATACCGGCATGTCTTTTCCCTTGAACAGATAGACCCCATTCTCCGCCTCCCCAATGTATAAACAGGTGTAAACCTTGAGCGCTTCGTCCGTCAGCAAAAGGTTTCCGGGGCAGAGCTTTTCATCAGACTTCACCTGATAGCCGTCCAGTTCATTCATCTCCGTATCATGAAAAAAGGTGAGCGTTCCCGGAATATTTACCTCCGGCGTCTCCAAAAAACGAATCTTCTGCTGGTCCAAAAACGCCTGTACCCGTTCCAGTCCGCCTTCGCAAAATTCCCTGATATGCCGGTATTCCTTCTGTCCCCGGAACCGCATAATCAGGCGGATCAATCCGTCCTTGTCCTCATTTTTGGCGGAGGAAACCACCAGACGCTCTTTTCTGCATATCTCCCGCAGATGAAAAGTCGTCATCTTTTCCAGTTCGCTCTGCCTGTAGGTATGTCTCTCCTCCTCTTCCCTACCGTGGTTCAAGGTATAAGTATACTGGCCCATGCCTCCTGCTCCCATCTGCGTACTCTGTTATTCCGCTTCCTGTTCCTGCCCGGCGGCGATTTCCGCCGCCCAGGCTTCCCTCGCCGCGATACCCGCCTGGGCCGCCGCGATTTTAGGCTCAATCCCATCCGCCATCTCCGCCAGTTCCAGACGGTTGTAAATCGCCTGGGCCGCCAGATAGAATGTAATGGCGCTCTCATAGCTGCCCTCTGCCAGCAGTTCATTTCCCTGATTTTCCAAATCAATGGCGTTTTGCTGGTCATTTGCCCTCTGCTCATTATCCAGAGCCCTGTTTACCGCTTCCGCCTCTATCTGTTCGCGAAGGCGTTCTTCCGCCTCCATCTGCTCTTTTTCCAACTCCTCTTCCGCCGCCATCTGCAGTTCCAACGCTTCCTTTTTCCCCTCCGTGAAATAGAGCGCCGCCGCTCTCTCCTTTGCGCTTTTATACAGCGCGATGGCGCCATCCAGATTGCCGTATTCTTCTTTTCTTTCCCCCTGGGCAATCAGGTCAAAAACCTCTATATATCCCTCTATTCGGGTCAATTGGCCTTCAATATAAGAAAGCCCCACATTCCCGGCTTCCACTGCCATCTGCCGGGCTGTCATATATAACTCCTGGGCCTTCTGGTATTCTTCCCCGCCCAGCGCCTCGTCTGCCAAAATCACCTGCTCGGCAAGCTTTATATACATATCCGCCTCTTCGTACTCCGGTTGCCGGTGCAGGCTGTCCGCCAGTTTTCTGGCTTCTCCATATTCCTCTTCCGCCTTCTGGAAGTTATTGCGGATGAGATACTCCTCCCCGTCTTCCATACACCTAAACATGGATTCTGTCTTGGTCTGTATACTGCGGTATCTCAAAAACAGCGTCACGGAAACTGTGATGATTACCAGCAGAACCGGAAGAGCGATCATCAATATTTTTTTAAGGGATATGGGTTTTTTAGGCGACTGATACACCTTGTCCACGGAAGTCACCGCCATGGAGTAATTGTCTATACTCCTGCGGTCCTGCTCCTTTAGGATAAAGTCCTCCGTCTGATCCAAAATATCCTTTGTCTCTTTCGCGTCGTTGACAATCTGAAGAAACTCCTGTTCCCCACACTGCTCCCATACGCCTCTTGTAAGCTGTATAAAAAGATCTCCGGGCTCCAGCTTTCTCTTGCGGGAGATCTGTATTTCCGGCTTTCCTCTTTCCCCGAGAAAGGAATAGAGGTTGTTGCGCTGTTCATGACGCGCCGCCTCATCCAAAACGACGCGGTCCTGTTCCACTAAGTTCTGCGTCAGCGACTGGTCCTTCGTCCGCTCCAAGATCCGGGCATTCCGGATGAGATACAGGCGGCTGTTTCCCACATGACAGTAACGGAGTTTCCGGTAATCTGTCACGGCCACCACCACGGCAACCTTCAGATGCATCCCGCCCTTTTGACGCAGAAGTTCCCCGTGGGCCCTCCGCATATAACGTCCAAGGGACCCCCTGCCCATGGTGGGAGCCTCCGTAAAGTCACGGATTATACTGTCAACCACCAGCCGGGCGCTGTTTATGGAGGGCTCCTCATCCAGACTGTCCGCCAGCACATAACAGGCAAAGTCATCCATCTCCACATATCCGAAATAGTCCCTGTTGGATAACTTCTGGCCCTCCTCTGACATATGGAATGTCTGGAATTCAGAATTGATTCTTCTCATTTAAGCCTCCAGCCTTTGCAGCAATATGACGCTTCCGTTTTCCCTCTGGGGATTGTTCTTCTGATCCGCGGCGCTGACCATGCGCTTTGCCAGTTCCTGCAGAGAAGCGGTATCAATCAGAATGTCCTCTATCTCGCTCCAGGAAAGTTCCTCAAAAATCCCCTTGCTCGCAAGAAGCACTTTATCTCCCCGCTTTAATAATATGGGCTGCTGACAAATCTCGACTTCACGGAAACCGTCCTGTCCGAGATAATTCCAGACCCTTTTCTCTTCCATACTCCAAAGGGTATCCTGTTTTGATATCTTCCCGTCTTCGTATGCCTGCGCCGCCAGCACATCTACCGTCTGCCCCTTGCTCAGGGGAATAATCTCTCCGCCCCGCAGGATAGCGATGCGGACGTCCCCCGCCACCGCATAGTACAGCCACCCGCGGCTCAAAAACACTGCACCAGCGCTTGCGCCCCCTCTGCGCTCTCCCACCGTTCTCTGGATGCGCCTGCTGGCCTCTAAGAAAGCGGATCTGAAAAAATAAACGGGATCGTTTAACTCCTGATACGGTTCAAATCGGTCAAGAATGGTATCCGCCGCTATCTGCGCGCAGACGGTGCCTGTGTTGGCGCTGCCGATTCCATCCGCGATCACTGCCATGGTACCGGCCCGGTTAGTCCATGTCTGCGCAATATCCGCCTGTACCTGGCGTCCGCCCGTGGTCTGGGCAATGCCGATTTTAGATTCTTTCCCTTCGAAGCGGGACTTGTCGCCCCATCCGGACAGACAGCGGCAGAAAAAGAGAATTGCGTATACAAGACCGGCCCCTATCAGTATTGGCATACCGCCTGTCATTTCAGATCCCCCCAGGAGAAATTTTTCCCGCACAGGGGCACAAACAGAAACCGGCTTTGTCCCAGGCTGATGACATCATAGGGATTGAGTTCCATCGGCACATAGACGGGCTTATCGTTCAAGTAGGCGATCCCTGCGGAATCCCCGGGAAGAATCATGGTGTTCAGATTCTTGGGGTCGTACACGATGATGGTATGGTTTTTGCGATCGATCTCGTTGTCGCCCAGAATCTGAACGTCCATATCGTCTCCCCGGCCCACAAAATTCTTTCCCTCATGAATTTTGTAATCCATGCCCACTCTCGCCCCTTCGATGCAGATCATCCAGCCGCACACAGGACGTACTGTCTCCTCCAGAATCTCCACGGGAGGCTCAAAGCCCAGCGGCTTTTCCGCAAAAGCCTCATCTTGCGTCTTCATATTGCAGTACGGACATATCTTCCCATAACGTCTGGGATTATAAATGTGTCCATTAGGACATTTCGCCAAACCCATACTTTCTATCTCCTGTCTTCTCTGATATAGAGCAAACCGCCGCTCTTTCATCACGTCAAAAGCAGCTTTGTATTCGCAATGTAAAGGATATCTCCCGCCACAACCTTACATGGGCGATGAATCACCCTGTAGCATTCTCCGTCTTCCACTTTTCTCACTTTTACGCCGTTCTGGGAGTTCAAATCCTCCACATACCACTGGTCCAGACAATAATTCAGCACAGCGTGCTGGAAGTCGATGAAACTGCTGTACTCACAGTCCGACAGATCGATATCCAACTCCTGATCCTGTCCGGCTTTTCCGATAATCTGGGAGACTTTTCCCTGCAAATCCCAGGACCTGATGGGCTTTCCCTCTTCGTCCAGCAGAATCAGCCTCTGTATTTTGTGGGTATGAGAAGCTTCCGTCTCAGATACAGAAATCTCTTTTCTGTTTCCCAAAGAGAAGATATCATACAGTACCCATGCCATCCCGATTATCACCACAAGCAAAAGAACAGGGGTGACGCGCCACGCCCCTATCTCCTTGACAATGGTGTAAATAAGGACAAATCCGCATAGAATAATCAGAATATCCAATATTCTCTTAATTCTTCTTCCCTTCGCTTCCCGACGCATCTCTTTTTCCCGCCTCCCGCATGTTTCCGGTTCCAAAAAAAGCTGCAAACATTTCCTCTGGCTTGATAGGTCCTTCCGGCTTTCTTGCTTTTCTGTCCTGATAGGTTTCCATTCCCCTGCCCGGCTGAAATCCGAAAAATCTCTCAAACTGCCCCATATCCGGTTTTCTATCCCCAAACGGCCGGTCATCGTTTTCCGCTTTCCTTCCGGTATCCGCTGCCTTCCGGGAATTTCTCAGGCATTCCTCGTCATATTTTTTACGGCGTTCTTCATTTTCCAGACACGCATAGGCTTCCTGTATTTCATACATGCGATCCAGCCTGGCCTTGTCATCCTTTACCACGTCCGGGTGATACTGCTTGGCCAGTTTACGGTATGCTCTTTTTATTTCCTCCGGCTGGGCCTGTCTGTCTATGCCCAGTATTTTGTAATAGTCTTTCATCTGCCGCCTGTCCCTGTATTTGCCAAGAGGGACCGCCCGCAAGCAGGCAGCCCCTTTTTATGCGTTTCCGCCAAAGCTGCGCGCGGAATCATCTTGATTTAGGTGAGGCTGTATCCGCCCTCTACGGATACCTGCGCCATCTTATCCTTTTTCTGCTTCATGGTCAGCGTAAAAGTGCCGATCCCCTCCACGTCCCCATAGTTCTCCTTATAGTCCACGACGAAGGCGTTGGAATAGGTGTACTTACGCACCACCTGAGAAGCGGCAATCACTTCCACTGTGACCTTGCGGTAGCAGTCGGAATTTTCTGCCGGAACCAGCGCCCATAAGCCAAGCTGCCTGGTGCCGTCAAAGGGATCTCCGTCCACAGCCGTGAGTATCTTTCCCGTGACGGTTACGGTGCTCCCCAGATCTGTGGATCTGGCATTGCTGTCCTGCGGAATATCCGTGCGGACCTTCACGCCGGTAATGCTTGTTGTTCCCAATTCAATTGTGGTATTTCCCTCCACCTTTAATGTAAATCCCATAACTATTCTCCTCTCATCTGCTATGTACACTGCGTTTCTCTTTTTTGAAGCTGTCGGCTTACTCGCCGCTGAATCCGCCTTCGAACTTGAGGCTGGCCATCTTGTCCTTCTTCTGCTTAATCAGGAGACGGAACGTACCCGCGCCGGTCTCATCCGTAAAGTCCTCCTCATATCCCACCACAAAAGCGTTGGGAATGGTAATCTGGCGCACAATCTGAGATGCGCTTACCACATCGATCTGCACCTTCCGGTAGCAGTCAGCCTTCTCCGCCGGGATCAGGGACCACTTTGCAAGCTTGCTGGTGTCGTCCGCAGCTTCCCCGTTCACAGCCGCCAGGATTTTACCCTCGATCAGTACTGTCGAACCCAAATCTGTTGATCTGGCATTGGAGTCATGGGGAATATCAGCCCCAAACTTAATGCCGGTGATGCTTGTCTCCATTAACTTGACAGACTCGCTTCCCTCAATGCTTAATCTTACTCCCATTTCTGTTTCCTCCTTTATTGTTAGAGATTATTCATTTCCAGCTTTCCTTGTAAGCTGTACTTTCAGGTTTTTAGTTGTGTTGGCAAATGTCACCAGCACATCGCAGACTCCGTTTATCTCGTCAATACTGTAGTCCAGTTCGTCCCCGTCCTGAAGAATGGAATTGACATACTGCCTGTCCGCATCCCATTTGCTCTTCTGGCTGCTGGGATTGTTGCTGAAAAATGTCAGGATCTTGTCCTGCTTGAAATCTACGCTGTAAAACCGCAGCATCCGCTCGATATAGGTAACTACAAGAGTCTTGTATATGGGCTCAAATTCATTTCCGTTGCTCAGCAGGTTGCGGGCCTTATATACGGTAATATTTTTAATATTCTGACCTTTGTACTGCGCGTTATCCGATGAAAATACAAAGCCGAAGCCGGTGCGGTTGATGGAGTTCTTGATGGCGTTGGTAAAGCCGGAAATTTCTTTTGTCATGCTGGTAGCTGCCAGAAGCGCGTTGTCATTGGCCTCCACATCAAACCGCACACCGGGGTATTCCATGCTGGTATTCCGGAACCGCTGCTTCAAGAATTCCGGGCACTGCCATGCCGCCACAATTCCAGCCGCTTCATATGCCGCCCCCACATAGATGCCCTCCAGCCACATTTTCATCACATCGTCCTTCTCCGCGGAGAGGGATACATTCCCCTCCTCATCCATGACCATCCGCTTATCCAGCACCAGACCGGATTTGTCTTTAGGAATAATGGTGGCGTTGGGAATACACGGTACTGCGAACTCGCTGTAGGACTTCTTCATAAGCGGCGCGCATTTCTCCTTAAAAATGCCTATTCCCTCTGTGGCGACATAGTTAAAGGTTGACTCCTCGCCGGAACAGAAGCTGAAAAAGGTAGTAATACGGTAAGGCTCTAACGCGTTCATCAGTGTCGAAACATTTTCCATGGTATTATTTCCGCGTTTTTCTTCCTGCTTGTTTCCTGCGAAACGGATTCTCTGGAGCTTGCCGCCCTCTGTCTGGTTCAACTCCACATCCGGTACGATGCCAAACCAGATCGTGTTGTCAAACGCATTCTTGTCATTGGTGGTATTCAGATATGTAATCAGCCGGGGCAGGTTGCTGGCCTTTACCATCATCTCCAGAGGCAGGTTTGTGATCAAGAGCCTTGGCTGCATCCCCTTTTCCTTAACCTGATACTGGTCAAAAAAGGTCTTAACACCCAGCATCTTCTCCATCAGGGGCTTGACCACCTTCACAAAGTCATCCTTGCTCTTCTTATAAAATTCCAGATAGCTGTTATAATTGCGCACCTCCAGCTCCCGGTCCACACTGCTCTCCATGGTGGATCCAAGAGGGCAGAAGGTCCTCACTACCAGATCCCTCACATAATCGGATCGGTTTTCATTCAAGGCATCATAGTCCTCCCTGAATGTCTCCATCAGGCTGGTATTGACCTTATTATCCACCACCGCAAGCTGGGTACTCTCTTCCTGCTTCATCTCCAGAATTTTCAGTTCCCCGTCATCCCCCATGCTTAAAAGCCCGGCTTTAAACTCTGCCTGTCCCTGTCCTGCCTCGCTGTCTCCAAGCAGCAGCCGGGTCTTGATGTCCTCAATTGCCAGAGGCAGCATCGCAAGGACGTTGTTGTAATTCTGGCTCGCCTGCTCGAACTGATAGTTTAGTTTATCGCCCATGTCCAGCCGCTTGGGATCCTCTTCATCCAGTTCCACATATTTGCTGTAAGTGTATTGAATCTCTCTGCGGACCTGCCGGATATCATCCATAACTTTTTTGGGGGAAATCATCTCCAGAATATTACTAAACTGGAAATCCGCGTTTGCCACACCCTGCGCGTCCCTGGCGCCCATGAGCGTAATCAGCATGTTTAGCAGATCATTGGATTCATTCAAGGGAATTTCCGTGACGCAGTTCTGCGGGATATTTTCCGGCTTTGCCAGACTGTATTGAATGCTTCCCGACGTGGCGTCACACCAGGAATACACCACCGGACTAAACCTCTCCAGAAACTCTTCAAAGCTTGAAACCAGCAGTTCTTCATTGATCTCTTTCATCTTGTCGTCATCCAGGCTGCTCTTCCCCCGCACATCCCCAATCAGGGTCAGCAGGTTGAGGTGCTCCGGATTGATCTCGGCAAACAGAATGGTTCTGTTTGTCTGTGTGATTGTGTCCATGGCCATCAATTCCTCCTTTTTGTTTTTCGATATATAGTTTTGCATGTTCCGGAAACATGCTGCATAAACTATTTATTGGAATACGGCAACATAGTGTATCTCCAGATCATAGTCTCCTTCCGGCGATGTAATGTAAATGATGTCTCCAAAGCTGACACTGTACTGTATCTGCATACATGCGATTGCATTTCCAATCATGACGCCGGCCTTAGATTGGTGATATAAAATCATGCTGCGGTTTTCATCAGCGATAAGAAAAATATCGTTCAGCTGCATTGCTTTCACCTGCTCCGGATATGCGCCGAAGAGAGTTCCCAGTGACACCCTGCCGTCCTTTACCTTATTCATCTGGAAAGTAAGCGGCGGTATTTCTTCCATTTCCTCAGGCTGTAATACAAAATATGCATCCAGCTTCCCGCAGAAGTGATTCTGTTTCTTTTCTTCTGTCAGACGCTCCAACTCCGGCTTAGGCTTATGAAAGATCTTCCACATAAGAAGAATAGCCGCTATAGCCGTTAATACAAGCACCCACCAGTAGGCCTGCCATAGTGGGACAACCTTGATGCGGTGGACATACTGCAGCGCATTTTCGCCGTCACTTACCTGAATGACCACTGTATGCGTCCCGGCGGCTTGAGGAGTGATTGTCAGCCGGTTGCCTTCCAGCCGTGCGGCAACCCCTTCCTGCGCGTCCGTGATACAATAGGAAAGCGCGTCACCGTCCTGATCCGAAAAATATTCGTCCAGACAAATCGTCCATTCATTGTCCAAAACAGTACAATTGTCCTCAGGTATGCTGCCCGTGGGCATTGTATTGGTTACATTGACTTGGACAGGGAAGATAAAGCTTCCAAATTCATCCGACAGCGTCCCGCACAACGCATAGCTGCCTGAACGGAAAAAGCTTAATTTCCCCTTTAATACCCCGTCCGACACTACGGCGCTTTCCTGGGCCATATCTGTGTCGTCACAGACAAGCTGCCAGGAAAATGCCGCGTAAAAGCCCGCATCCTTAATAATGCTGCCCTTGCGGTCCTTGAAGTAAACCTGATACTCCAGTTCCTGATTTCTTGCCGTATCTGCCTCAATCTGCAATACAGGCGTCAACTCCCGATAACTTACTACATAAACCTGCAGGTCCTGTCCCTCGCCCGTTTCCGAACGGATGATCAATTCCTTTCCCGCGGCGCTTTCTCCTGCGGTTTCAATTTTACCCACAGCATAATGGGAAAGGGCGGTCAGAGGGATTACTTCTCTGCCATGCTGAACTGTGGTTTCACCCACAGGCTCTGAAGAAAGCAGCAATATATTGATTTCATCCAAATAGGGCGCGTCCAACACACATTTGATTTCCTGGCTTCCTCCCGCATAGGTTCCGCTGGAAAACTGCTGTATTTTATAAACCAGATTGTCCTGAAAGATTCCATAAAGCACCTCTATCAGATCTTCCGGCCCCTCCGCAGAGTAGCTTTCCGCTCCGGTTTGCGCCGCAGCCTCTTTTAAAATTGCCTTACTGCCTTCATATTGGCCAAAGGCCACCGTATATATCTGTATATTTTCCTCTTTACACCGGCGGACACACTGTTCCAATTCCAGATTGGATTGCTCCTCTGTGCGCCCGCTGGCTTTGGGCAAATCTGTTTCCCCGTCCGAAATCAGTACCATTATCTGTCTGGCGTTTCTATCTGTGGACAGAAGTCCATACGCGGAGGAAACTCCCAATCCGATATCCGTATCCCCGGAATATGTTATTGCGCCAATCTCTTCCTTTAGCGCTTCTCTCTCATCTGCCGTCCCTATAGACTCTGGAGCCAAAAAGGAAAAAATATTGTCATTATAAGCCACATATCCCACTCGGATATTTTCGGCCTGAACGGTATCTATAAACGCCTGAACCATGTTCAACCCTATTTTAGATGGGTCGTTTGTTTTCATGGATCCGCTGCAGTCAATGACAAAAATAATCTCCACGGGTTCCTTTTCAGAGACGATCTCCTCTGCATATACTGTTTTTGGAAGAAGCAGGCTTAGGATAATGCAGCAAAACAAAATTCGTATTCCCTTCATTCTCCGTTCTTCCTTTCTCCAGTACACCGCAGCTTTTATCATTGTTCTCCATTATTCTACAATATTTTTTATCTATAGTTCAATACGTCTCACTCAATGTATTATAATACGACTCGAAATGCCACCTTTCCCATCGTTCACCCTGCAAATCCATACATACATCAAAAAAAGCACAAAAAAAGCAGATACCTCCGTATCTGCCCATTTTTATGTGCCTGCCGTAACTGTCCTCCCGCGCGGATCACCCTCTGCGTTTCTTCCCGATGGGATTATAATAATATTCCTGCATTTTCTCCTTAAACGCGGCGCTTCTCCTCTGGGAGAGGGGAAGCCTGGTCCCGCTGGTCATGATAATCTCACATCCCTCCAGCCTGGCGATTCTGTTCATGTTAATCAGGATTCCTCTGCTGCACACCGCGAAACCGAAGGGCTCCATCTTATCCTCTATATCGCTGAGCACTCCCTGGTACAGAAAGTCTCCCCTCTCTGTCACCGCCTTGATGGTCCTGCCATTCTTCTGACATTCAAAGTAAAGAATATCCCCCACCGGCAGTCTGACCATCTGTCTCTCATTTTCCACAGCCGCCGGACTGGGCTGCACAAGAGAGATCCAGGTATCCTGCAGACTCCCCCAGGCTGTCAGGAAATCTCTGATCTGCTCTTCCAAAGTCTCCTTCTTTACAGGCTTTTCCAGAAAAGCAAAAGCGTGGGTCTTGTTCATGGCGTCCTCGCAGCATTGGTTTGAATAGGACTGGAAGATAATCTTCGTGGCTCTGTTCCTGCAATACAGCTTTTTCCCAATCTCTATCCCGTCCTCACCTTCAAGCGCGGCCTCCATAAAGATCAGATCGAACAGAACCGAGGAAACCAGCAGTTCCTCTCCGCTTTCAAACACCTGGATATTGTAACGAACAGTATATCCGCCCAGCGCCTGCTCCACCAAACGCCGTGTCTCCTGGGAATCCTCCCCGCTGTTATCACAAATCGCTATATGCAGCATATCTTTCTCCTTAGTTTTCCTTTACTAAAATATGTTTCTTAAACAACAAACCAAAATCGCCTATCCGTAACATAGCGAAAAGTCTTATGTATTTACATTAATCCAAAATTCATATTATCATGCCATAGGGCTTCTTGCAATATGCTTATGTCAGGATTTTATTTAAATTTTTTACCTTCTCTATAATACTTGTCCCCTATGGTCTGGCGCAAGGATCTATATCACGATCTCTGAACACGTCAAAAGGACCCTGGCGCCTCGGCGCCAGAGCCCTTGTCCTATCGCTTTATTATGCCTGTCCCACAGACCCGAACAGTTCCATTTTCTCCTTCACGGTAGCCTTGATGGCCTCTGCGCCGGGAGCCAGAAGCTTACGGGGATCAAAGCCTTTGCCCTGCAGATCCTTGCCCTCCTCCACATACTTTCTGGTGGCGGCGGCAAATGCCAGCTGGCACTCGGTGTTTACGTTGATCTTGGCCACGCCCAGGGAGATAGCCTTCTTGATCATGTCGGCGGGAATGCCTGTGCCGCCGTGAAGCACCAGGGGCATGTCGCCGGTCTTCTGCTGAACGGCGTCCAGAGTCTCAAAACTCAGACCCTTCCAGTTCTCGGGATACTTGCCGTGGATGTTGCCGATGCCTGCTGCCAGGAAGTCAATGCCCAGATCCGCAATGGCCTTGCACTCGTTGGGATCGGCGCACTCGCCCATACCTACCACGCCGTCTTCCTCGCCGCCGATGGAGCCAACCTCTGCCTCGATAGACAGGCCCTTGTCGTGAGCCGCCTTAACCAGTTCTGTGGTCTTGGCCACATTCTCGTCGATGGCATAGTGGGAACCGTCGAACATGATGGAAGAGAAGCCTGCCTCGATACACTTATAGCAGCCCTCAAAGGAACCGTGATCCAGATGCAGCGCCACGGGAACGGTGATGTTCAGATCCTGCAGCAGGCCGTTTACCATGCCTACCACCGCGTGGTAGCCGCCCATATACTTGCCTGCGCCCTCGGACACACCCAGAATCACAGGGCTGTTTAACTCCTGCGCGGTAAGCAGGATGGACTTGGTCCACTCCAGGTTATTAATGTTAAACTGGCCTACCGCATAGTGGCCGGCCTTTGCCTTTTTCAGCATCTCAGTTGCGGAAACTAACATATTTTTTACCTCCATATATAGTTTTTGCGTAAGGCGGCTGCCCTGTGGACAGATCCGCCAACGTCTTCCTAATGGAAGTATAACCTATTTTTCCCTAAATTGGAATATCTTTGTTAAATGTTCAGCAAAAATATTTTGCCTCTTGTTTTGCCGTCAGTTCCGTTTCACCCGCATGGTGACGGCCCTGTGGCGGTTGCGGATGGTGACCAGTTCATGACTGCCGCCGAACTCCCCGTCCAGAGTCCAGGCAATGGGCTCCCGGCTCTCGATGGTGAGACAGCCGGTGCGGAAGTACAACATGCATTCCGCATTGATATCCCGGTTCAGCAGAGCCGCCACCACGGCGTTGAGTTCCTTGGGATTCCCCGGTCTGCGGATCAGGGTCACCTCAAATACCCCGTCATCCAGCACCACATTCTTGCCGGTAATCTGCTTGAAGCCGCCCACCGACACCGAATTGGTGATCATTCCAAAGATAAATTCATCCTCCACCACCTGGTCTTCATAGCACACCTTCAGCGGATAACTGCGTATGGAGGACAGGCGCTTGACCCCTTCCAGCAGATATGCCAAATGGCCCAATACATTCTTTACATCCTGGTCAGTCTCATAGGACACCTCCGTAAAAAGGCCGAAAGCCGCGATATACACGAACACGTCCTCGTTAAAAGCGCCCACGTCACAGGGAAAATCCTTCCCTGTCACCGCAATCCCCGCCGCCCGGATCATATTCTTGGGCAGCCGCAGACTGATGCCGAAATCATTGGTGCTGCCTGCGGGAATATAGCCGATGGGCAGGTTCCTGCCGCTGACCAGCATACCTGTAACCACCTCGTCCAGAGTGCCGTCCCCGCCGCTGCATACCACCAGCTCCGTCTCCGGGGAGCAGTTCTTCACATAGTCGCAGGCATCCCCTCTCTTAGTGGTGGGGCGCACCAGAGTCTCATAGCCCCCCTGCTCCAGCAATTCCAGAATATCGGAGAGTTTACTGCGGATCGCAGCCTTGCCTGCCTTGGGATTGTATACAAACAGCGCCCGCATCTTCACGCCCCTATCAGATACTTTTCAATGGCATCCACTGCCGCTTCCTCGTCCGTACCCTCCGCCGTCACCATCACTTGATCCCCATTGTCCAGCCCCAGGCTCATCATTCCCATGATGCTCTTGGCATTGACCTTCTTGCCCGTGGATTCCAGATAAATCCTGCTCTCAAACTTGCTTGCCACCTGCACCAGCATAGCCACGGGCCTGGCCTCCAGTCCATTCTGCAGCTTGATCTCCACCGTCGAATTTTTCATAATACTCCTCCTTAATGCTAACCTATTTTCTCACCTTCTCCGCCAACTCGCTGAGTTTGCAGAGTCTGTGATTCACTCCTGATTTACCTACCGGCGGATCCAAATGGCCCCCCAACTCCTTCAATGGCGCATCCGGATATTCCAGTCTCACCTCCGCCATCTCCCGCAGAGCGGGCGACAACTTTTGCAGGCCGTAATGATCCCGCAAAAACAAGATATCCTCGATCTGCCTGCTGGCCGCATTCACCGTCTTGGTGATATTAGCCGTCTCACAGTTGACCCTCCTGTTGATAGAATTGCGCATCTCCTTCACAATCCGCAGATTCTCCAGCTTCATCAGCGCCACATGGGCGCCCATCACATTCAGCAGGTCCACGATGCCCGCCCCCTCCTTGATGTAAACCACATAGTATTTCTTACGGGATACAATCTTGGCCTCTATGGCAAACTTTTGGATCACCTGCTGCAGTTGTCTGGCCTTGGACTCCTGTGTACACACAAACTCCAGGTGGTAACCCTTCTTCGGATCACTGATGGATCCCACGCACAAAAAGGCCCCACGCAAAAATGCTCTGCGGCAACAGGATTTTTGGAGCAGCCGGGAGTCCGCCGGCTCCTGCAAATCACCGAAATTATGGTAAAAATCCTGCATTTCCTCCTGTGTGAACCCTATTTTCTTTTCTATATTATATGTTTTTTCCAACAATGTAAAGCCTTTTCTTAAGACATCTTCATTTTCCAGCTGGAAACCGATGGTATACAGGCCCTCTCCGTCCCTTCCATACTGTCCGGAAAAACTCATAATAGCCGCCAGTTCCGCCAGTTGGCAATGTCTGGCGCCTCCGGTATGCCCGGCAAGCTCCTCCTTTACCTCCCTTGAGAAAGACACTTCCATCCTCCTATTGAAGATTATTATACTACATAACGTCAGAATTTACCATATTGCATTGGGTAAACGTATATGACTGGCGTTTTGTAGTCAGGTTACTCGGCAGTTTTAACTGTTAAGCAGTATAAATCCGGTGTTTTACGTTCCGCTGTTGTTCACATCACGATGGTGCAAAGTCACCCCGTAACTGCCCTGTTCCCTCAACCGCTGGAAGAGAACATTGGCCAGCGTCACGCTGCGATGTTTGCCGCCGGTACAGCCGATGGCGATCACCAGCCGATACTTTCCCTCTTTCACATAGTTGGGGATCAAAAACCTTATCATATCCTCCAGCTTGTCCATGAAGGCGTGGGACTCCTCATAGCCCATCACATAGTCCTGCACTTCCTGGTCGTTGCCGGTCTTGTGCTTCAACTCGTCGATATAAAAGGGATTGGGCAGGAACCTCACATCAAATACCAGGTCCGCGTCCGCCGGAATGCCGTTCTTAAACCCAAATGACATGACTGTCACCATCAGGCTGTTGTAAGCTTCATTATTCACAAAGATACGGTCCAGTTCCTCCTTCAGTTCCCTGGTCAGAAGGCTGGTGGTGTCAATCACATAGTCCGCCTGTCCGCGGATCTTCTCCAGCACCCTGCGCTCCTGGCGCACACCGTCCTCGATACGCCCTTCCGCGGCCAGCGGGTGCAGACGCCTGCTCTCCTTGTACCGCTTGATCAGCACATCGTCCCCCGCCTCCATAAACAGAATCTCCACATTGTATTCCCTGCTTTTCAACTCCTGAAGGACCTTGGTGGCATCCTCAAAACTCTGGTCCGCCCGCACGTCCAGCCCCAGCGCAACCTTAGTGATCTCACTGCCCGGCATGGTGATTAATTCCGCAAATTTTCGCACCAGTGTCACAGGCAGATTATCTACACAGTAATAACCCGCATCCTCCAGCATCTTCAGCGCGGTACGCTTGCCGCCGCCGCTCATTCCCGTCACTACCACAAAGCGCATCTTTTGTCCGCTCCTTCCCTGCTTCCAGCTGCTTTGTCCTATTTGCATCCCATGGTATCGCACCAATCCCCTCAGATCTATTCTATATATATAACTTCCGTCTCCAGATCCACTCCAAAGCAGGCTTTGACTCTCTCCTGCACATGGGCAATCAGATCACGCACATCCTCGCAGGTGGCCTTTCCCGTGTTAATAATAAAGCCGCAATGCTTATCCGACACTCTTGCTCCGCCGATCTGACAGCCTCTGAGCCCTGATTTCATAATCAATTCCCCGGCGTAGTAGCCCTGCGGCCTCTTGAATGTGCTGCCTGCGCTGGGATATTCCAGCGGCTGTTTCTCTCTCCTTTTGGCCGCCAGTTCCTCCATCCGGCTCTGAATGGTCTCCCGCTCTCCCGGCGCCAGCTGCAATGTCACCTCCACCACCGTGAATGGCTGATGCTTGATGGCGCTGGTGCGATAGCCAAATTCCATGGTGGCATTGTCCAGTTCCAACATATTGCCGTCGCGATCCACCGCCTTCACAAGGGTGACCACCTGGGAAATCTCTCCGTCGTAGGCTCCCGCGTTCATAATCACGCCGCCGCCCATGGTGCCGGGGATGCCGGAGGCAAATTCCATTCCCGTCAGGCCCTGCTCGCAGGCTGTCTTAGCCACCTGGGCCATGGACGCCCCCGCCTGGACCACCATGCGGTCCCCCTGCACCTGGATCTGCTGCATACGGGGGCCCACATGCAATACCACGCCCTCGTACCCCCTGTCGCTGACCAACAGATTGCTGCCGTTGCCGAGCAGCAGACAGGGCATTTCTATCATTTGCAGGTAGCGCTTTACCTGTATCAGCTGCTCCACGTTTTCTATCTCCACAAAGCAGTCCGCCTCCCCTCCGATACGGAAGGTGGTATGTCTGCTCATGGGCTCTTCCAGACGGATATTTTCCCGGGGGACATAACACTCCAGGGTCTCTAACACTGCATTACTTATCATCCATTCTCCTAACCGCCCGCTTTACGGCACATGGTTTATTCATTTATAATCAATCCCGCCGCACCGAATATGCCGGCGTCATTGCCCAGGGTTGCCAAGGCGAACCGGGCGTTCCTGCAGCCATGGAAAACATATTTCTCATAGGCCGGACGGATATAGTCAAACAGGATCTCCCCCGCCTTGGACACGCCGCCCCCGATGACAAACACTTCCGGATTGACCACCGCGGCCACCGCCGCCAGGCCCTTGCCCAAGTATTCGCCGAACTGCTTTGCAATCTGGACAGCCACCCGGTCCTCCGCCTTTACCGCGTCCCACACTGCCTTGGCGGACAGTTCGCTGCGGCTGCGCAGTATGCTGGGTTCCTGATCCTGCGCCAGACGCCGCCTGGCCAGACGCACCACCCCCGTGGCGGAGGCATATTGCTCCAGGCAGCCGTGATTCTGGCAGCCGCAGGGATCCGGCTCATTGTCCTCAATATGAATATGCCCGATTTCACCGCCCGCGCCGGTGGCGCCGGTGAGGATGCTGCCGTTCACAATGATGCCTCCTCCCACGCCGGTACCCAGAGTCACGGCCACTATGTTGGCATGGCCCTTGCCGCCGCCCTGCCACATCTCGCCGAAAGCTGCCACATTGGCATCATTGGCTGCTTTCACCGGCAGATCCAGCTGCGCCTGCAGTACCTGGGGGATATTGAACACATCCCATCCCAGGTTTACCGCCTTATACACAGTGCCCTCTGTGTCCACTGGACCCGGCGCGCCTACACCCACACCCAGAATCTCGTCCTTGGTCAGCCCTCTGGATGCCATCCTGTCCTTGACGGCGGCGGCAATGTCCGGCAGGATATGGGAACCCTGATCCTCTTGCACCGTGGGAATCTCCCATTTCTCCAACACCTGCCCCTGCCGATCGAACAGCCCCAGCTTCACTGTAGTGCCTCCGATGTCTACTCCGATTGCGTATTCTTTCATTTTACTTGCGCCCTCCCTGATTTATATATACGTGTTTTGCTCTATTTTATGCATGGATGCCGTCAGTCCTCCTCTTCCCTTCTCCTGGCCAGGGAATTCTGCACTCGGGTATACAATTCCTGGGCTGCATTGTAACCCATCTTTTTCTGGCGATGGTTCACGGCGGCAGTCTCACAGATGATCGCCAGGTTACGGCCGGGGCGGATGGGAATGTTATGGCACACGATCTTGTTGCCCAGATACTCCGTGTAATTCTCCTCCAGGCCCAGACGGTCATATTCCTTCTCCTTGTCCCAGTCCTCCAGGCGGATCACCAGATCGATGGACTGGGTCTCCTTCACGGAGGAAGCGCCGAACATGGCCTTGATGTCCACGATACCGATACCCCGCAGTTCGATGAAGTGTTTGGTGATATCCGGCGCGCTGCCGATGAGAGTATCATCGCTGACCTTGCGCAGTTCCACCACATCGTCCGTCACCAGGCGGTGTCCGCGCTTTACCAGTTCCAGGGCCGCCTCCGACTTGCCTATGCCGCTCTCGCCGGTGATTAGTACGCCCTCGCCGCAGACATCCACTAGTACGCCATGCACGGAGATGCAAGGGGCCAGCTGCACATTGAGCCAGCGGATGGACTCCGCCATAAAGGAGGAGGTGGACTTTTTCGTGGACAGGATGGGAATATTGTGCTCCACAGCATACTGCATGAACAGTTTATCGGGCTGCAGCTCCCGAGAAAAGACAAAAGCAGGAATTTCATAGGAAAATAACTTGTCATAAACCTCCCGCTTGCGGGTCTCATCCAGACCCTCCAGATAAGTGTATTCCACAAAACCTATGATTTGCAGCCTTGCGGCATCAAAATGCTCAAAATAGCCTGCCAGCTGCAGGGCAGGACGATTGATGTCGGGCTGGGTGATCTTCTTGCCCAGATCCAGTTCCGGTGTCAGGTTCTCCAACTTCATTTTTTCGATTAATCTATTCAGACTTACAGTTGCCATATTGCTCCTCCCTACCCGTATGCTTTGCATATCCAATAACACTATAGCACATCCCCCATTTTTATTCAACGACAGAAGTTACACTTTTCAGAGCGGGCTTTTCGGAACGGATCAATGGGGGAAGTTCTAGGGCGGATTCTTGCACAAGCGGCAATTCTATGGTGAAATGCGATGGAGTAAAGCGGAATTATATATGGAGAAGCTTATGGAACATATAACAATTACAGTTGAATGAGGGAACTATGGTGCTGCTGTGCGCGGCCTCTTTGGTCATGCTGCTGGGCATTGCCGCAGCGGGAGCCGGGGGATGTATGTCTCTGGGCAACCTGAAGTTTAAGAAGTTGGGAAATCTGTTTTCCTTAGGCGGAGTGGCAGGGCAGATCCTGGGGCTTGTACTGATTTATGTATCTTACCGGCAAGTACTGGGCAGCAGCAACGTGGAGAGAGTAGAACCCATATTCCCCGGCGGATATATAGTGTATTTGATATTGACTGCTCTATTGCTGGTTTCGTCACAGAATACACCTGCCCGGTTTCTATCGGTTTTATATCACTCTATCCTTGTCAATCAGTTCTTTTTCTTCTTGGAAAGGACAACTGCCGCCACTGCGATCACTGCGATTACCACCACCACGATCACCACGATTACTACCGGAGATACGGAAGAGGAATTTTCCGCCGGCACCTGGGCCGGTGCGGACTCGGACGAGGGGGCTGCTTCAGGCTCGGAACTCTTCCAGCCCGGACGCATCCTGGGCCGCGAGCGCCGACAAAGGTGAGAGCGCGAGCGAGCAGGCAAACTGGGTAATATGATAAATTCACTGCCAAATCCTGGATTTTTTTATAACTAACAAGAATATTTTGCATCCCTTGTTCAGCATGGCGAAATCGTTATCGAAAAAACCGGCATATCGCCTCCGCCACATTTTGCGGAATCTCCGGCACCAGCATCAGTTCCTCCACCGATGCGGCCTTGATCTCCTCCAACGACTTGAAGTGCCTCATAAGAGCCTTACGCCGGGCAGGACCCACGCCGGGGATCTCGTCCAGCCGGGATTTGACCTGGGCCTTGCTGCGCAGAGACCTGTGGTATTCGATGGCGAAGCGGTGGGCCTCGTCCTGGATCCGGGTGATCAGCTTAAACCCCTCGCTGCGGGTGTCGATAGGAATCTCCACATTGTTATAATACAGCCCTCTGGTGCGGTGGTTGTCATCCTTCACCATGCCGCAGACCGGGATATGGATCTGCAGTTCCTCCAGCACGGACAGAGCGATATTGACCTGCCCCCGGCCGCCGTCCATCAGCAACAGATCCGGAAATTTGGTAAAACTGCCGTACTCCTGATCCATGTCCCGCTCCTCCAGTTCACGACTCTCCTCCAGGCCGTGTACCAGTCGCCGCGTCAACACCTCTCTCATACATGCATAGTCATCCGGCCCTGCCACGGTTTTAATGCGGAATTTTCTGTAATCACTGCGCTTGGGCTTACCCTTCTCATACACCACCATGGAACCCACATTTTCAAAGCCGCTGATATTGGAGATATCAAAAGCCTCCATTCGATCCACACAGGGAAGCCCCAGCCAGTCGGCAATCTCTTTCACTGCGCCGATGGTCCGGCCCTCTTCCCGTTTTAGCCTCTCCTTGTCCTGGCCAAGTACCAGCTTGGCGTTCTGGGCCGCCAGTTCCACCAGCTTCTCCTTGCTGCCAATCTTGGGTACACGGATACGCACCCTGGAGCCCTTCCTCTCCGACAGCCATTTTTCCACCAGATCGCTGTCCCCAATCTCATATTGAAGCATCAGTTCCCGAGGAATAAAAGGCGTTCCCGCATAGAACTGTTTTACAAAATCCTCCAGGATCTGCTCCTTCTTAATCCCCGCCACGTGCATCATATAGTAGTGCTCCCGGCCTATCAGCTTTCCGTCCCGCACAAAGAACACCTGCACCACTGCGTCCGTCTCATCCTGATACAGAGCGATGATATCCTTGTCATCCAACGCGCTGTCCGTGATCTTCTGCTTCTGGGAGACGGATTTCACGCTGGCGTGAAGATCCCGGTAGCGGGCCGCCTCTTCGAACTCCATGTTCTCCGACGCCTGCTGCATCTTCTCCTCCAGCTCTTTCAAAATCTTGTTGTAATTGCCGTTCAGAAACTCCAGCGCCTGTCCCAGCTGCTGCCGGTACTGTTCCTTGCCGATATAGCCCTGGCAGGGAGCCATGCACTGCTTGATATGGTAATTCAGGCAGGGGCGGTCATTGCCGATATCCCTGGGCAGGCTGCGGTTGCAGGTGCGCAGGCAGAACAGCTTGTTCAGCAGTTCTATGGTATCCTTCACCGCCGCGGCGCTGGTGTAGGGGCCATAGTAACGGGATTTATCCTTTTTCATCTGCCGTGAAAAAAGGATCCGGGGAAAATCCTCCCCCATGGTCACCTTGATATAGGGGTAGGTCTTGTCATCCTTCAGCAGTGTGTTGTACTTGGGGGAATGCTCCTTGATCAGATTATTCTCCAGTACCAGGGCTTCCAGTTCCGAGTCCGTCACTATATACTCAAAGCGGGCGATCAGCGTTACCATCTTGTCGATCATGGGCCCTCTTCCGATTTTTTCCCGGAAATAGGACCGCACACGGTTGTGCAGATTTACCGCTTTACCCACATACAGGATGCCGTCTCCGGCATCCCGCATGATATAGACCCCCGGCTTGGCCGGTAATTTTTTCAATTCTTCCTCAAAATCAAATGTCATGGTTTCCTCGCCATACGCACGAGCGTTTAGATTTTCCTTTCTGCCCGGCGCACGTTGTCCGATTATGCGGCATGTGCCGGGCAGAAACTGGAGAATCTTAACGCTCGTCAGTGTAATACCCTTCGCCTCTTGTATACGGCATACCTGTCAGAGCCAAAACCGTATTACAGGTTTCCGCCGGAAAACCGGCCTGCAGGACCCGTGGGGGGCTGCTGGGGCGGCCATGGCCCCTCCTCATCCTGAGACTGTCCGGCGCCGGAGGGCTGTTGCCCATTGTCATATTGCGGAGCCGAGGTCTCTTCCTCTCCCTTTCTCTGATCATTCTCCCCGCCGGGGATAACCGGAGCCTCCGGCAGAATGATCTCGGGCACATGCATGGTCTGTCCGCCGCTCTGGCTGTCCTGGCTGTGAGAGGTATCGTCGGTAACAGTCACATCCACCCTAGAACTGCCCTCTGCAGTCTTGCCGTTCTGCTCCTTCTCAGACTCCTCCTTGGGCTCGGGCAAACCCTTCTCCCGGCGGAAAATCTCCATAAATTCCTTGCCGGTGATGGTCTCCTTCTCGATCAGGTACTCAGCCAGCTTATCCATCAGTTCCCTGTTTTCGCGCAGCAGTTCCTTGGCCTTCTCATAACTCTCCTTCAGGATGGCCACCACCTCCGCGTCAATCTCCGCCTCGGTGGCATCGCTGCAGTTCAGTGTAGCGGCGCTGTCCAGATATTTATTCTGCATGGAGGCCAGCCCGATCAGGCCGAACTTCTTGCTCATGCCGTACTCCGTCACCATGGCCTTGGCGATATTGGTGGCCTTCTCGATGTCGTTGGCCGCGCCTGTGGTCACGGTCTCAAACACGATCTCCTCCGCGGCCCGACCGCCCACCAGGCTCACCAGCATATCCCGCAGCTCCGCCTCGGTGTTCAGGTATTTCTCCTCCTCAGGCACATGCATCACATAGCCCAGCGCCCCCATGGTGCGGGGAACGATGGTGATCTTCTGCACTGGCTCAGAATTTTTCTGCAAAGCGCTGATCAGCGCATGTCCCACCTCATGATAGGACACGATGCGCCTCTCCTCCTTGCTCATGATGCGATCCTTCTTCTCCTTACCCACCAACACCTGCTCCACCGCGTTGAACAGATCCTTCTGGCACACATACTCCCGGTTTTCCTTCACCGCGTTGATGGCGGCCTCGTTGATCATATTGGCCAGATCGGAGCCCACGGCGCCGCTGGTAGCCAAAGCGATGGCGTCCAGATCCACCGTCTCGTCCATCTTCACATCCTTGGCATGTACCTTCAGGATATCTACGCGGCCTTTCAGGTCCGGCTTATCCACGATGATCCGGCGGTCAAAACGGCCGGGACGCAGCAGGGCCTTATCCAGAATCTCCGGGCGGTTGGTGGCCGCCAGAATCAGGATACCCTTGGAACTGTCAAAGCCGTCCATCTCCGACAGCAGCTGGTTCAGGGTCTGCTCCCGCTCCTCATTGCCGCCGCCGTACTTGGAATCACGGCTGCGGCCGATGGCATCGATCTCGTCTATAAAAATAATACAGGGGGCGTTCTTGGTGGCCTCCTTGAACAGGTCACGCACTCGGCTGGCGCCCACGCCCACATATAATTCAATAAAGTCGGAACCGGTCAGAGAGAAGAATGGCACATGGGCCTCACCGGCCACCGCTTTGGCCAGCAGGGTCTTACCTGTTCCGGGAGGGCCCACCAGCAGCGCGCCCTTGGGCAGTCTGGCGCCGATTTTGGCATACCTGCCCGGATTGTGCAGGAAGTCCACCACCTCCACCAGGGATTCCTTGGCCTCGTCCTCGCCTGCCACGTCCGCGAAGGTCACACCGGTCTCCTTCTGTACATACACCTTGGCATTGCTCTTACCCACACCCATGGGACCGCCGCTGCCGCCCATCCGCCGGAACAAAAATCCCAGCAGGATCCACATCAGCACCAGAGGAAGCACCAGCGTCATCAGGATCTGCATGATCCACTCGCCCACGCTGGTGGACACGCCGTATACCTCCACGCCGTGCTCCAGAGCCCTCTGCGTCACAGTCTCCGTGTTCTCGATCTGCAAAGTCTGATACTCAATCTTTACGGGCTTCATACTGTAAAAATCATATAGCTTGGGAGCCGATTCATCCACCACGCCGTCCTTCAGCGTGAAACTGACCGTCTCCCCACTGAGCTTCACGGACTCGATCTCATCCGCGTCCATCCTCTCCACAAAAGTGGAATAGGGCACCTCCATCACGTCGCCGCTCTTCCCGAAAAAGAGGGACCAGAGCATGGCAACCAAGAGCAGGCTCATCAATATGAAAACCAAAATAAACATGATACTGGGACGCTGGGGCTTCTGTCCATTGTTCCCGCCGCCGTTTCCGCCGGGGCCTTTGCCGTCGCCGCCTCCCGTGCCGCCGTTATTATAATTATCCATCCGATTACCCATTAGTTCCTTTCTATAATTAAGAGTTCCGTACATCCCCGTTAATCCCGCGACTCTCCGCGTCCTGATCTGTTTGGGCACTCATTCTTTTATTATAGAGATTCCCAAAACATAAATCAATAGTCAATCTCTAAAAGATTTATAAAGATTTCCTGGACGGAAAAAGGCGGCAAAGCCTCTTTTTACAAGCTCTGCTGCCTTTATTTCTGTTCCTCCAGATATATATGCACTCTGCTCTGTATAATCCGGGCCGTTTCCCCGGCGTCTTTATCCCCCGCAAAATAACCGGCGGCTTCTTCCCGGATAATCGACATAACCTTCTCCTGATAGCCCGGCACGGGACGAATCCGGGCTATCAAATCCCATAGCTGCTCCAATTCCTCCGGCAGGGGTACATATTTTTCTATTATCCTTTCAATTTTACGATCGGATCCGACAAAAGCATCCACCGTAAGGATCCTTCTGACCGGGTTTCCCTCCCGGTCGGTGACAATCATTCCGTTTTCATCCCGCTCATAGGGCTCCCGGGCGGCGGTGTTTCCATTCTCCTCCAGCCTGTCCTTCAAGATTGAAAAAAATTCCGCCCGCTCGCCCTCCTCCCATATCAGATATTCCAGATAATCCCATGCCAGATCCCTGTGCTTCCCCTTTGACAGGATGGCATAAGCCCCCTCGGAGGTATCCAGCAGGATACCCGACTGTCCGTCCGGGGTGGGATACCCCACATAACTGACCGCTTCACCGTCAAACCATTGGGGCATCTCGGAGATATAGCCGACGTCTACGCACCAGTTCCATTTGAGTATGCACCCGTCCTCCCTCGAGATATCGTTCCAGCCATACGGGCTGCTTTTCCCGTCGAAGCCTCCGGCGAACTCCAGTATCTCGTAAAACGCATCCTGCTCAAAGGCGCAGGTGCCGTTTTCCTCATCTACAAAGCAGGGCAGATAGCATTTCAGACATATATCCAGCATATCCTCCGGAGAGATGCTCTCCTGTGTCCGACCGTCCTGATAACGCTCAAAAAAAGCCATCATCTCTGGGAGGTTCCAGCCGTCTCTGTCTCCCACCATGGACTGCCTGCCGGTTATCACCTCCAGCCGGAACCAGGTGGGCAGCGCCACCAGCTTGCCGTCAACGGTATAAGTATCCGCCACCGGCTTAAGCACATCCTCCCGCCGCAGCCGCGCACTGTTATCCAGAAAGGGCAGCAGATCTTCCAGAATGCCCTTGGAAGCATATTTTTCCAGTTCCGCATATCCTACGGTGATGATATCCATATCTCTGCCCGCCGCCATATCCCTGTCCAGGGCCGCAATGGCTTCTTCATGGGTGGCGTATCCGTTTATTCCCATGTATTCTTTCAGACGTACCCTTTGCTGAGGATGCTCCAGATTATAACGCATGGTCGCTTCCCGCATACCGTCTGTCATGTTCATTACACACACGGTTATAATTTCCCGGCCGCCGTCCCTGTTCTCTACCTGCTCCAGATAAACCAGTCGGGGCGGCTGCCCTTCCTCCGGCATAAAAGCCGCTTCATTTATCCTATCATCATACAAAAGCAACAAAAGCCGTCCGTCCGAAAGCCTGGTCATATCCGTCAGATCCCGCACGTCCACATCCGCGTCCAGCCAGTTCAGAATCTGTTCGGGAGCCTGTCCCTCCTCTCCGTGCCGGTATATGCCATGTCTGTCAAATACCCAAAGAGGCGTATCCTCCCCCGGTATTCCGCTTATCCCTATGGGAGAATCGGATATAACAGTCTCGCTTTGCAGAGTTCCCGGTTTTACGGCCTTCACCTGATACCGGCCTAGGCCGGCAGAACAACAGTACCCCACCCGGCCGTCTGCCATGCGGGCGATAAAATATATGGCTGTCTCCGTAAAAGTATCCGCAAACGATCCGTCCGGATTCATTGCCAGCAGAACAGTCCGCCCCGCCACATATATATTTTTTTCCTCGTCCACGGCTAGGGATAGCGAGTCGTTTGTCATCTCCGCTTCCTCCAGCCATTCGTCGATTCCCCATATGCGCAGCGCGTTGCCCTCCGCGTCGTATATGCCCACAAAATAACCGGGACCACAGGTTTCCTGGCCCGAAAACGCTTCGTTATTCCCCAATATGTAATAATTTCCGTCATCGTCTCCGGTTATATCGGCAACTCTTGTCCTCCCCGCCGGAAACCGGAAAGGTATCCGCACGGCTTCGGCATCCTCCTCCGTCAGAGACAGCGTATAATAATCATCTCTCGCTGGCTGCATGCCCTCTCCGTCATAATATACCTTATATACCAGTTCATCGCCGCAGAGAAAGGCATCCCGGACGACCCCTCCCTGGGCATCCACCTGCCTTACGGCGGGGACATAGCCGTAGGTCTCCTCTGTCTCACGCCGCCCCGAGCAGGCAAAAAAACCGACCGCAATGCATATATGCAGCAGCACTATGGATACTGTTTTTTCAAATATATGTTTTTTCAAATAAATCTTCTCCTCACACCTGCTGCCAATGGGAAGAATGCGAGACAATCCTCTCATATGGGATTTCCGCTGTCAAAGACGGCATGGAGCAGAATAAAATGAAAAACGGCCTAATTATGATTGCTGTGCAGGGGGGGATGATTTTTGATACTGGTCCATTCCCGGCTCACATGTCCGCATTCGTTGCAGCTGAACTCCCAGTAATGCACTGTATAGTAGAACTGCTTCTGGCAGAAGGGATGCTCGGTACAATTCACCGGCTCTTTGTATATAGTCTCCGTTTTTACTTCCCGCTCTAGCATTCTTCCCGGGCAGTTTCCGTCAGCGTCCCTGGTCATATCGTTAATGCCCGTCCAACCCGCAGGAAACCCGAAAGAGGTCCGCCTGGGTTCGGCATCCATCTGCATCAGATCCTGTACATAATATGTATATCTTGCCGGACTGGCTCCGTTTCCGTCATAATATACCTCATACACCAATTCCTCACCGCAGAGAAAAGCATTTCGCACCACACCGCCCTGGGGATCCACCTGCTTTAGTGTAGGAACATAGAAAAAGGATTCCCCCTCGCTTGCATGTTGGCCAAAACAGGCAGCGAGTGAAAAAACCATGGTCAAAGCCAGCAGTCCCATTGCAGCATCATTTTTAGGATATCTCTATATACGAGCAATGTCAACACCTTCGATTCATAAGTCCTCGAATTACATCCAGGCAGCCCTCTTTGCCCGAATATCTCAAAAACTTTTTATTTTGGTATGTATATCTTGATTTTACCACCCTTTTTTTGTAAAATATTATAAATTCAGCAATATGGACCCCATCTATTATCAGGTAAAATACGCCAAGGCCTTTGTACTTTTTTATAAAACACGACTTTTAGGGAGGTATACGAACCAAATGAGTAAAATCGGTTTCGATCACGACAAATATCTAAAAATGCAGTCAGAAAAAATTAAGGAGCGGATCGCTGCATTCGGAGGAAAACTCTACCTGGAATTTGGGGGCAAACTCTTCGATGACAATCATGCGTCCCGGGTGCTGCCCGGCTTTAAGCCCGACAGCAAGATCAATATGTTGGCACAGCTGCGGGATCATGCGGAGATCGTCATTGTCATCAATGCGGCGGATATCGAAAAAAATAAAGTACGCTCGGATCTGGGCATCACCTACGACGTGGACGTGCTGCGTCTCATTGACGCCTTCCGGGGCTACGGCCTGTATGTGGGCAGCGTGTGCCTGACCCGCTTTGCGGAGCAGCCCGGCGTCGTGGCATACCAGAAAAAGCTGGAGTCCCTGGGCATGAAGGTGTATCGCCATTACTCTATTCCCGGCTATCCCTCCAACATCCCGCTGATCGTCAGCGACGAGGGCTACGGGCGCAATGAGTATATAGAGACTTCCCGGGAACTGGTGGTGGTCACCGCCCCCGGCCCCGGCAGCGGCAAGATGGCCACCTGCCTGTCCCAGCTGTACCATGAGCACAAAAGGGGCATCAAGGCCGGATATGCCAAATACGAAACCTTCCCCATATGGAATCTGGCTTTAAAGCACCCTGTGAATCTGGCCTATGAGGCGGCAACCGCCGATCTGAACGATGTGAATATGATCGATCCCTTCCACCTGGAAGCCTACGGGGAAACCACCATCAACTACAACCGGGATGTGGAGATCTTTCCGGTACTCAGCGCCATGTTTGAAAAGATCATGGGGAAATCCCCCTACAAATCCCCCACCGACATGGGGGTAAACATGGCAGGTTTGTGTATCGTGGATGATGAAGCCTGTCGGGAGGCTTCCTGCCAGGAGATTATCCGCAGGTACTACAACACCATGTGCGAAAAGCGCCAGGGCAGTGCGGACGACGAGCAGATTCTGAAACTGGAACTGTTGATGAAGCAGGCCGGTATCACGGTGGACGACCGCCCGGTGGTCAGCGCCGCCAAGGTTAAGGCAGCCGCCACGGGCAAGCCTGCCGCCGCCATCCAGCTGCCGGACGGCCGAATCATCACCGGCAAGACCAGCGAGCTTCTGGGAGCTTCCTCCGCCATGCTGCTGAATGCGCTGAAAGTGCTGGCCGATATCCCTGATGAGGTACAGCTGATATCCCCCAACACCATCGGCCCTATTCAGGAACTGAAGACAAAACACCTGGGCAACCGCAATCCCCGTCTGCACACTGATGAAATCCTTATTGCTCTGTCCATCTGCGCCTCCACAGACGAGACTGCCGGACGAGCTGTCCGTCAGCTCCATAATCTGCAGGGGTCAGAGGTGCATACCAGCGTGATCCTTTCCCAGGTGGACAAGAATGTGCTGAGAAAGCTGGGAGTGAATTTGACCTGCGAGCCGGAATATGAGTCCAACGGACTGTACCACAATTGAAAATATACCCTTCAAAAAATCAGGAAAAGTTTTTGTGACATAAAAAGAGACACCCTGGCATCGTCCTCGGTGTCTCTTTGACGGTTATCACATTTATTGTATTTCTTATAGTTTCTTCAGGTAATTTCCCTCTACATGAACCCCTTCATTGATCACGATAAACGCCTGGGGATCGTATTTATGGACTATAGTCTTGAGTTGATGTACCTCGTATTTGGACATCATGATGTAGAGAATGTGGGATTCCTCATGGGTATAGGCGCCCATGGTTTTCCACTTGGTGATGCCCCGCCCCAGTTCCGAGAACACTTCCCTCTCCAGTTCCTGGGAACTGATCTTGGTGATCACGTTCACCTCCACATTGATGTTCTGGGCATGGAGTTTGTCAATGGCCACAGAGTACACCGCCGCATTGATCACGGAATACAGAGCCGTCTCCACGTCAAAGAGGAACAGGCAGGCGCTGTACAGCGCCAGATTCATCATCAGATTGACTCTGCCTACGCTGAAGTCCTGTCTCCACTTCACCAGAATCACGCCTACAATATCCATGCCGCCGCCTGAAGCCCCCATGCGCAGCAATATGCCCACGCCCGCGCCGCAGATAATGCCGCCGATGACACTGGCCAGCATGGTGTCCTCCACAATCTGGGTAACGGGTATGACGGCCATACCGCCTGACATTACCGTTACGCAAATCAGCGTCTTCAGCAGGAATTTCTTGCCCATTTTCTGATAACCAATTACAAAAATCGGTATGTTGATAATATAATATATAATACCGGCGATGTCCACATTACCGATGGGAAGGTGCATATATTCCACCAGCAATGTGCGGACCACCTGGCACAGGCCCATGACGCCGCTGCTGTACAAGCCCGAAGGCACGATAAACAGGTTGGTTCCCAGGGCATAGATCGCCGCCCCTACCATCGCCAGCAAAGTGCGTCTGCCCTCATAGACCAGCAGACGCTTATCTTCTAAGATTCTCATTTGCATCCCCCCGGATATGGCATTTTTCACCATGTTGTATTGAATCCATTCGTCTGGACGTACATGGCAGCGTCCCGGTCCAGTGCTCCGTTTCGAAAACCCGGGCGCAGATTACCCGGTCTATTCTCTGGCGGCACAGAAAATCCGAACACGGGGTACTGGCTCAGATGTACGCCTTGATCTTCTCCTCCAGATCCGCTGCGGACATTCCCCCCACATAGGTAGCAGCCGGTTCCCCGTTTTGGAAGAAAATAAAAGTGGGAATATTCTTCACATGATATCGGTCGGAAATCTCCATGGCCTCCTCCACATTCAGCTTGCCGATCTTGATCTGCCCCTGATATTTTTCTGCCATGCGCTCCACAAGCGGAGCCATCATCTTACAGGGACCGCACCAGTCCGCATAGAAATCCACCAGTACCGTTCCCTGTGCCTGCAATACTTCCTTCTCAAAATTTTCCGCTGTAAACTTCATATTTTTACCCTCCTATTTAAGTTCCGCATGTTCCCTTCCCGCACACATGCACCGTGATGGAATTCCGGCCGCTTATGGCGTCCGGATTTCCATCAGTGTACTGTCCGGGAACATGCTGTTTTAAGTTCCGCATGTTCCCTTCCCGCACACATGCACCGTGATGGAATTCCGGCCGCTTATGGCGTCCGGATTTCCATCAGTGTACTGTCCGGGAACATGCTGTTTTAAGTTCCGCATGTTCTGCCTTCTTTATTTTTCCCGATAAATAATATATTTATAGATGGGGTTGCCTATGGCAGAAAATTTTTCCTCATACTCCGTCATCACATTGCCCTCCATCAACGCCCTGTCCCCGTGCAGATCATAGGTGATCACACGGGCCTTCCAGCCCGCAGGGGCAAGTTCCTCCACAGCAAAGTCAAACAGTTCCCTGTTGTCCGTTTTGAACTCCAGCTGCCCCTGAACCTCCAGAATCTCATCGTATCTGGCCAGAAACTGCCTGGACGGAAGCCTGCGTTTGGCATGTCTGTCCTTGGGCCAGGGATCGGAGAAATTCAGGTAGACGCGATCCACCTCACCGGGAGCAAACACCTCCGTAATCTCCTCCGCGTCCATGCGGATGAACTTCAAATTGGGCAGCTCCTCCTCTTCCATCTTCTGGACGGCCCGCAGCAGCACACTGGAATATTTTTCAATGCCTATATAATTGATCTCCGGATGCAGGCGGGCCATAGCGTAAATAAATTTTCCCTTGCCCATGCCGATTTCAATATGGATCGGGTGTCTGTTCCCAAAAATCCCGGACCATTTTCCCCGGCAGGCCCGCTCCTCATGTACCACATAGTCGCTGGCAGCAATCGCCTCACGGGAACCTGTAATGTTTCGAAGTCGCATATCTATTTGTCCTCCGGCCTTTCATAGTAAATCTCCTCCTCCGGCAATTCATGCAGCCGGCGGTAGCCCGGTTCCATGTTTTCCCCTTGTCTCCTGCGGGACTGCCTGCGGCGGGCCTCCTTCACCTCCTGACGATGCTGCTGCAGGAAACCCGGTCCCGTTTTCTCCTCGTACTCCCGGCGCTGCTGTCTGCGGCGGGCTTCTTTAATCTCCTGCCCGAGCAGCTGGCGGTAACTTGGTTTCGGCCTCTCGTCACCCTCCCGGCGCTGTTGCCTGCGGCGGGCTTCTTTCACCTCCTGACGGCGAAGCTGACGATAACTTATCTCCTGCCTCTCATCGTCTTCCCGCAGCTGCTGCCTGTGGCGGGCTTCCTTTACCTCCTGACGGCGAAGCTGGCGATAACTTATCTCCTGCCTCTCGTCGTCTTCCCGCAGCTGCTGTCTGCGGCGGGCCTGCCTCACCTGCTGGCGGTGCAGCCGAGCAGTATTCACTTCGTGCTCCTCATCATCCCCCCGACGCTGCAGCCTGCGGCGGGCTTCCCTGACCTGCCTGCGGCGCTGCTGGGCCATGCTCTGTTCCTGCTCTTCCTCATATTCCGTAGGATGATGCTTTCGGCGGTCTTTCATCCAGTTCCGCCGGGTGTTGGTGCGCCGGGCAGGAAAATGATATTCCTTCAAAAACCGTCTGAGTCCCCATACCACCAGCGCCGCGGCAGCCAGAATACCCGCCCCCATCAACACCTTCACCACATCTATGAACACAACGTCCGGCACTTTGACCCCGTCGGCGGCCTGGTCCTCTCCGGACAAACCGCTGGCAAAGCCGTATCCCTGGTCCTGAGATGCCGCCAGATCCACGGAAGCGCTGCCCAGATCCACACCCTGATAACTGTAATGGATAATCGCTGCCTGGCCCTCGTCCACCGTATCATAATCGATTGTAGAGGTCACATCCGCAAAGTCCACCGCCCGGGGCAGCACGATACAAGCCTCCCGGTTCAGGGACAACAGCGGCTTGGAACTGCCGAATATATCACGTTCCCCGTAGAAAAATCCCGTATTTCCAATATCATATTTCGTCTCCACCTGGGAGACATTGACTTTTGCGAAATTGCCAAAACCATAATTGAACAGCGCTATGGTATCCTCGTAGTGGGCGGGAGACTCGTCCCTGAGCACCACACAGATCAGTTTCAATCCGTCCCTCTCCGCACAGGATACCACACAGTAACGGGCCGCATTGGTATAGCCGGTCTTGACACCCACCAAGTCCTCATATCCGTAGGACCTGCCGGGCAGCAACTCTATTTTGGAATTTTCCAGCTTTTCATAGGGCATATGGTCATTGGGCAGGATGTGCAGCCGGGGCGTCAATGAAATTCTGCACAACAGTTCATTGGCAAAAAAAGCCTTGCCGATCATGGCGAGGTCATAGGCTGAAGTATAATGGTTTTCATCCGGCAGGCCGTTGGGATTGACAAAATGGGAATCCACACATCCAAGTTCTGCCGCCCTGCTGTTCATAATTTCCGCAAAATCCTGCCAACTGGTGCCGGTGATATGCTCCGCCACCGCAAATGACACCTCGTTGGCAGAGCGGATCAGAATGGCGTTCAGACAGTCCTCCATGGTCAGCTGCTGTCCCACATCCATGGCTATATGGTTGCTGTCCGACGGGGTGTCATAGATGGCCTCCCGGGAAAAGGTGACCCATTCGTCCAGGGAACACTGCTCGGACGCAATCAGGGTAGTCAGGATCTTGGTGGTGCTGGCCGGGTATTGCCGGGCGTGTATATTTTTGGCATAGAGAATGGTGCCTGTTTCAGCCTCTATCAAAATGGCCGATCCCGCCGTGACTACAGGGCCTGTGGGCCAGCCCGGGATTTCGTTGCTCTCCACGGTCATATCCTGCTGAGTCTGGATGCGCTCCTCCATAGTCTCCGCCGATACAGGCATTCCACGGCACAGCAGGGCCAGCGTGATCAGCCAGGCATACATGCGCCATCCCCTGTACCTCGGAACTTTTGAAGCTATCAATCTCTTCATGAAATATGTCCTTTCAAGCGGCCAGCCTTGTCCGATGCCTTCTCAGATTGTTTCCGGGAATGATTGTGCATCTTACGGGCATGTTCCCGCCGCTCGGTCAGCTTCTCCACATCCTCCAGGGAGATGAAGCGGCTGGTCTTTACCACATAAACCTGCCCGTCCTCCGTCTTGCGAATCCGGGCCTTACATTTCAGATATCCATGCTTCTCGCAGAATGCCACGCAATAGTAGTGACGCCCGTTAGGAGTAAACCATTTCACCTTTTTGCGCAGGTTCCGTCGGCACAGATAGCACTTGCTGGAACTTACCTCCCGATCCGAAAGCGCCGCCGTCTTGTCCGGAAAAACACGGGAAATATACTTAAAGTAAGTGTCAAATTGTACCTTAATCTCCTCCTCCCGGCAGGAAGGGGGATTGAATACATCATATGATACGTTCTTCAGTACCTCCGGATCCTGAATCGCCGCCAATACCTTTGCGGTGTAATAGGCATCGCTAAAAGCCCTGTGAAAGGGGATGTCTTTCTCGATCTTGAGAAAATCCACCGCCCATTCCAGCGCCCGTCTGCTCTTGCGATCCTCATAGGCAATACTGAACAGCTTCTGCACGTCTAAAAAGGCTATGGGGCCCCTGGCCAAGGGCTCCATGCCGTAAAAACGCAGATTGCGCTGCAGTTCAGCCAGGTCAAGCGGTCCCCAGGTGCAGAAGATATAATCCTCCCCGCACCAGCACAGGAAATCCTCCACCACCCGAGTGAAGGGCCTCCCCCGCTCCAACTCCTCCATGCGCATATGGATAAGCTTACTGGTAATTCTGTGCATCCGGTGATACACAGTGGGCCGGATCAACTGACTGAATTCACTGACCATGATCCGCTCATGATTTAATTTAATCGCACCGATCTCAATGATCTCAAAGGGCAGCGTGGCCACCTCCGGCTCCTGTCCGGTGCTGCTTTGGTTCCATTCCAGATCCAGAATAATATAATTCACTGTGTTCTCCCGAAATCGACTGTAAAGATCTATGTGCTGCAACATATTATGCACATTATCTCTTATTCTTCGTATGCCTCAGTACACATTCTGTTCAAAAAGCATTTTGCCCATTATAACACATCTTTATCGATTCGGAAAGAGCCAGTTACTTTAGCGGATATTTATTAGCGGATATTTAACCATTAAGATTCAAAATTACCTCTTTATGAATATCCGGCGTTTGGCTTGGCCAAACGCCCGCCTTGCCTGTGATATTGCGTTAATGCGTATTTGGATGTGAAACATCCAAATTTACCCCTTTCCTGCATATCGCAGGCTGAGCCTGCGATACTGCATTAATGCGTATTTGGATGTACACATCCAAACTTATTTTACAACAATATCACCGCTTCCGGTGGTCAGGCTTACCTGGCAGGCGCCGTTTCCATAGGAGGAGTTGAACATGCGGCCAGAAACTTCGTATCCCCTTATACTCATGTCACCGCTGCCGGTGCGGGATGCGATGGAGGCCCCTTCGATCCAACTCAAATCCAGGTTGATATCACCGCTTCCGGCAATCATATGAATATTATTGGTTCTCGCGCTTGCCGCCAGCTCAATGTCTCCGCTGCCGGTCTTGACCTCAACGGCTTCCATATCCGTCTGTAACTCCACTTCCCCGCTGCCTGCCGCCGCATTCAGTTCCCGGCCCCGGATATTCTCGGCATCAATGTCTCCGCTGCCGGAGCGCAAGTCAGCCCTGTCGCACGCAATATTCACCAGTTCCTGTTCCCCGCTGGCAGTCTGCACTTTCAGCAGTCCCGCCTCCAACCTATCCGTGCTCACATCGCCGCTGGAAGTGTGCAGGTAGACCTTTGCCGCCGATATACGCCGGGCCGCCAGATTCCCGCTGGTGGTTTGGATTTCAATCTCCGTATCCTCGTCCAACTGCATGGCAATACCGGATACTTCCACATCGCCGCTCTGGGTTTTGCCGAAGAACTTTTTGCAGTCCACGTCCTCAATCCTCAGATCCCCGCTGATACACTGGGTTTCCAGTTTCTGTGTCTGTATTCCCCGAATCCGCAAATCTCCGCTGGTATTGTCTATCTCTATGGCAGGAAGCCCTGCGGGGATCTGCACATTTAAATGAATATCACCGCCGGACCAGCCGGCGAATTGGTTAAATACAGATAAAACATCCCAGATGGATTCCGGAGCGGAGTCCTCGTGGCGGTCTGGTCCCTTGCGCTCTTTTACCCCCGCGTAAAATACACCGTCCCGCTCATACTGGTAAAATTGGTAGCGCATCTTCTGGGCTTTACTGCCGCAGTTATCATAGTCGATCCTGATCCGGTCGTCCGCCGAAGCTGTTATCTCCACATCCGCCAGCAGTCCCTCTATAACCACCGCCCGGTAGAGTTGTTCATAGTTGTTGCTCTGATTGGCCTGGCTCTCCATAATTTCCAGTTCCTGCTTCAAATCCTCCTCCGAGAACTCCTTCAGCATATCATCAATATTGCCCAGCTCCGCAATGATATCCTCCTCTCTGCGTCCCTCCGCCAGGCCCTCCGCAAAGTGCTGTTCATAATCCTCCAGAATCTCCATCTCCAAAGCCCTGTTATAATGCTGTAACTTCTCCCGCAATGCATTCATATATTCTGATTTTGTCATAACTGCTCCTTTCCTGCAAATCCTAAATTTCTTCTTCACATATTTCGGGACAGGCATAAGCCCAACCTGTGTCCTATTTTCTCACCAGACGGTTCACTGCCGTCTGGAACTGTTCCCATTCCTGCAGCATAGCCTGCTGGTATTCTCTGCCCTTCTGTGTAAGCTGGTAATATTTCCGGGCCGGGCCTGACTCCGACTCCACCAGATAGGTGGTCACATAGGCATCCTCCTTAAGTCTTCGCAGAATCGGATACAGGGTCCCGCTGGCAATGGACATTTCCTCAGAGATCCTCTCTGTCAGTTCGTAGCCATACTTATCGCCGCTCACCAGTTGAGACAGTACGCATAACTCCAGGGCGCCCTTTTTTAACTGTGTGTTCATGATATTCCTCCTTTCTATATAAAGTCCCCAGGCGATTGCGAAACACCCTTTCTGGTAACAGTGGACGGGCAATATATACAAAATAGGGGGCGACCTGCCACTGCGTCGGAGTTCGTTTTTGTATATATTGACCGGCAACGTCACTTGCGGAGATCATTTCGTAATTACCTTTAAAGTTCCGCATGTTTCCTATAACTTAATTCATTTAGAAGATTGTATCACATGCTATTGTTTAATGCAATATACCAGGGCAAAAAAAATCATTTCCTCCTGTTACTCCCACATATCCGCTCTTCAGCCATCCATTGGCGCTGCTCACGCTCTCCACCGACTGTCTGTCGCAGCTTTCCCATGCCTGCTGCCTGTCAACGCTGTTCCTCTTCTTCATGCTGTCCTGCTTTTTCATATCCTCTTGCTCCTCCTGTCTGTGTTCCATGCATTTTCCGTGTTACTCTCTTTATGTAGATGAGTATATCACATGCTATTATATATTGCAAGATACTAAATAAAATTTTTTTGAAAATTTTAAGGCAAGGTCTTCCTACGGAAAACCTTGCCTGTACCAACAGTCATTCAAGTCAGGGAAAAAAGCCCCTCCAGCCAGGTGTGTGCCAGACTGATCCAACTGGCGCATTCCGGCCGGATACAGTTGCCGTCCGAGGTCTGGGTGAGGGATGTGGCCAGAGCCAGTCCGTGGCCGCCCCGGGGGTACATGTGGAACTCCGTGGGGATGCCTGCCCGGCGCAGGGCGCTCACCAGCAGCAGCGAGTTTTCCACAGGTACAGACTGGTCCTCGTAGGTATGCCAGACAAAAGTGGGCGGTACATCGGCGCTCACCTGCTTCTCCAGAGAAACCTGTTCCAGCAATTCATCCTGTCCCGGCAAATCCCCCAGCAGGCTCTCAAAAGAACCCCTGTGGGCAAATTCCCCGGAAGAGATCACCGGATAACAAAGCAGCAGGCCGTTGGGGCGCAGCAGACTGTGCTCCGGATCTTTGTCCGCAATACCCGCACGCTCTCTGAGCCAGTCCCTGTCCCAAAACATGGCAAAGCTGGCTGCCAGGTGTCCCCCTGCCGAGCAGCCCTGAATCACAAGCTTGTCCGTCTTTACATGCCACTGCTCCGCATGTTCCCGGATCAGCTTTACACTGGCTGCCAGTTCCAATAGCGACGTGGGATACCGGGACGGGGCACAGGAATACCGCAGCACCGCCGCATGATATCCCATGGCCAGAAATTGCAGTGCCATGGATTCCGCCTCTCTGTCAGAAGTATATGCATAACCGCCCCCGGGACAAAGCAGTATCAATGGCCTCTCCCGCATCGCCAGCGAATCCGAGTAGTCTTGTATATAAGTTACCAGATGGGCATTCGGCTGAGATCCTTCCACCTGTAGCGAAAACACTTCATGTATCATTCCTGCCTCCTATTCTTAGTTCTGCATATTCCCTCCCGGCACACAAGTCCGATGATCAATATATGGCCGCTTTCAGGTATGCAAGTCCATTTTCCGCTTTAATATGCCTTCCCCCAGTATACCATCTTCTTGGCGGGCTTGCCGCAGCAGACGCAGGTATCGGCCAGCTGCTCCTGGACAAAGGGCATACAGCGGCTGGTAACACTCATTTTCTCCTTGATCAGATCCTCACATGCCTGTTCGCCGCACCACATGGCCTTGACAAAACCAGTCTTCTCCGCGAATATCCTCTGAAATTCCTCAAAGTCTCTGGCCTCATAGGTGTGGGCATCCCGGTGCGTCCTGGCCCGCTCCAGCATTTCCCTCTGGATAGTCTCCATCAGCTCTCCTGCCTTTTCCTCCAGCCGATCTAGTTCCACCTCCAGCTTTTCCCTGGTGTCACGGCGACAGATCACGCATTTTCCGGCCTCGATATCCTTGGGACCGATCTCTACGCGAATGGGGTAGCCTCTCATCTCAGCTTCCGCAAACTTATAACCGGGGGTCTTGTCCGTATCATCTACTTTTACCCGGAATTTCCCCTTCAGCCTGTCACGCAGTTCATATGCTTTATCCAGCACTCCCTCTTTTTTCTGCTGAATGGGTACGATGCAGATCTGGATGGGTGCCACTCTGGGAGGCATCACCAGGCCCTCGTTGTCGCCATGGACCATAATTATGGCGCCGATAAGCCGGGTGGTCATACCCCAGGAGGTCTGATGTACATACTTTAGTGTATTGTCTTTGTCCGCATACTGGATCTCAAAAGCCTGAGCGAAACCGTCTCCAAAATTGTGGGTGGTGCCGGACTGCAGGGCTTTGCCATCATGCATCAGGGCCTCGATGGTATAGGTGGCCACTGCGCCGGCAAATTTCTCTTTCTCGGTCTTTTGGCCCTTGATCACAGGGATGGCCAGCACTTCCTCACAGAAATCCGCATACACATTCAGCATCTGAACAGTTCTTTCCTCCGCCTCCCGGGCCGTGGCATGAGCCGTGTGTCCCTCCTGCCACAGAAATTCTCTGGAGCGCAGGAAAGGTCTGGTCTCCTTCTCCCAGCGCACCACGGAACACCACTGGTTATATACCTTGGGCAAATCCCGATAAGAGTGAATGTCATTTTTATAGAAATCGCAAAACAGAGTCTCCGAAGTAGGACGCACACACAGGCGTTCCTGCAGGGGCTGTAAGCCGCCCTGTGTCACCCAGGCCACTTCCGGCGCAAAGCCCTCCACATGATCCTTCTCCTTTTGGAGCAATGACTCAGGGATAAACATGGGCAGATATACATTCTGCACCCCTGTCTCCTTGAACCGGGCATCCAGCTGCTGCTGGATCAGTTCCCAGATTGCATACCCCGCAGGCTTGATCACCATACAGCCTTTGACGCTGGTATAGTCAATCAGTTCCGCTTTCTTCACCACATCCGTGTACCATTGTGCGAAATCCTCCTCCATGGAGGTAATCGCTTCCACCATTTTCTTGTCTGCCATAATCCTGTCTCCTTATTTTAAGTTCCGCATATTCCCTCTCAGCACACATGGGCGGTGAGCAATATCCGGCCCCTCGGGCGTCCGTATCTTGCTCAGTGTACTTTTCGGGAATATGCTGTTTTAAGTTCCGCATATTCCCTCTCAGCACACATGGGCGGTGAGCAATATCCGGCCCCTCGGGCGTCCGTATCCTGCTCAGTGTACTTTTCGGGAATATGCTGTTTTTAAATGCGCGGCCTGCAATACAAAAGGGTGGTACGCCGCAGATCCCATCCCTTTTCAGGGACCGAATCCTCGGCGGTACCACCCTTATTAATGTGCGTACTTAACGGGGAAATGTCCCCGAAAGTCCAACATTCTGCTTCTCCTGCCACTAACGCCGGCGCTGCGCTGTATTTCCCTGGCTGTCATATCTCCAGGCTCACACAGGACTCCGAGGCAGGTTCCGGCAGCTTCGCATAAGGGCCTCCCACCGATGGCCCTCTCTCTGGAATACTCCCCTTGCCGTACTATTCCTCTTCTCCGTCTGTACTCTATGTCCGACCGGCCCGCCCCAGCAATTTCTGCGACTGGCCTGCCGTCTCGCTTTGACTCGATTGTAGTTCACATCTGTTTTTTTGTCAAGTATAAATCGTTGCTTCTCAACGGTTATTTTTTCTATTCTGAAAACTTTCCCTATTCGTGGCAGACTGCTTTTATATTTTGCCAAATATCATCCTGTTTCCGCCTCTCCAAGTCTCTCCCGGAGCCGCTGCCTGGGTGTGGGGGCGCTGTGCCAGTTCTCCTTCATACCCGGCAAAGTCACAGATGCCGTACCAGGGCTCCAGACATACGTAGCCCGCGCCGCTGTCGGGATGGCTCCAGATTCCCCATACGGGGGCATCGCATTCCACCCGCACGTATTCCCGGCCTTCCGCATCACACAACGCTGCCGCCGTAATGCCCTCTTTGTCAAAGATCAGCGCATCCCCGGCAAACAGTTCCTCCGTGACTGCAAAGCTGCCGCTCTCAAGCTGTACAGGCAGCAACTCTTCCGTTATGACACCCTTGTTATTGAGTCGCAGACTGTACAGTTCCGCATCGGGCTCCACACCGTACAGCTTAATCCTCTGGCCCACCCTGCTGCCCTTTCGGTCCGCTTTTCCCGGCGGGCAGGCGAAAGCGGCATGGCCTCCCACAGAAAAATACATAGGCTTATCCCCGGTATTTTTCACCCACCACTCCTCCCTGATACCGTCGGCCTGGAGGATATAGGCAATCTCCAGCACAAAAGAAAAGGGATATTTTTCCCTGGTGGCATCGGTGTCCTGTACACAAAAGCGAATGCTGTCATCGGTCTGCTCCGCCACCCTATACTCAACCCGCTGCCCAAAGCCATGCTTATCCGCCGGAAATACCCTGCCCTCATAGATAAACCGCTCTTTCTCCAGTTTCCCGATAAAGGGAAAGAGAAACGGCGCCGTCTTACCCCAAAAAGCGGGATCTCCGCTCCACATGTGCTCCAGTTCCAGCTTTTTGTCCCACACGGACTTAATCTCCGCGCCCATGCTCTCCAATACAACCTTAAATCTTTCATTTTCCAGTATATACTTCATGTCTGCCTCCATCTGTCCGCCATATCCAGCATCGGCTCGCGCTTCGCTTTCAGCACAGGTTGACCTGTGCTATTACATTAATGTATATCTCTCTATTCTACCAACGCCTGCAGCTGCCGCTTTACCTCCCCAGAGGACTCCAGAATCTTCTCGTTGGATGAGTTGATCTGTGCGGACACTGCTGCCAGTTCTCCTGTCTTGTCATTGATGCCGGTTACCACATCCGCCAGATACCGGGCCTGGCTCTGCACCTGTGATACCGCCTCCAAAATCTTGGCCTGAGTATCGCTGCTGCGGGACGCGGTCTCCTTAGAATCTGAGGCCAGCTTGTTGATCTCCCCCGCCACCACCGCGAAGCCCTTGCCCGCCTCACCGGCCCTGGCCGCCTCGATGGAGGCATTGAGAGCCAGCAGATTGGTCTGGGTGGCCACGGATACCACCTCGTTATTGTTGGCCGCCAATTCCTGGATCAGGGCATTGATGCTGAGCATGGAATCATTCAGACCGCTGCAGAAATTTGCCACCTCCAGTACATTGGCAGAAATCACCTGACATTCTCTGGCGTTGGTCTCGTTGCCCTGGGCCATCTCATCTACCGCCTGATATACCATATCGAAACGTTTGTTGATCTCGTCAATGGTATCCACGATCTTCTGATGCTGGCGGGCAATCCTTTCTTTCTCTGCCTCCACCTGCCCGGCCAGTTCCAACGCGTTGTTTTTCTCTGTTTCCACCTGGTCTTTCAGGTAATGAATGCAGTTGTCCCTGTAATTGAAGCCATTATAAATGGCGCAGGCCATCTCCTCACAGGTTCCATATCCGCAGCAGGAGCAGTTGATCCTGCGGGAGGACGGCGTATCCTTCCCCATCTCCATATAGATGCGATTCAGTTCCGCCTCGCTGGGTGTTTTTGACAGACACTGGGCAGACTTATCCGTGTACTCGCACAAATAATCCTCCAGCTTCAGATGAGAAAACTGTCTGTTCAGCGCTTTCAGTCTCTGTGCCGGTTTCAGGCGGCGGGACCAGGTGCTCTTAAAGTTGTCGTTCTTGCTGGCCGCCCTGATCCGCATCATCTCCATCAGCACATCGTCGGTGGCATTTTTCGCGTCCTCCGTGCCGGTGCCATACAGGCATCCCTGGGCGCAGTTCAGCGCGTCAATAAACAGATAGGGGGTGTCATTTCCCGCAATGCGTTTTTTATTTTGCTCCAGATAATGGTACATATGACTCTCGCCCTCGCACTGCCGGATGTAGGCATCCTCACCCAGGAACCAGTACACGTTTTCCTTCAGGCCGCCGGGAGTGGGATAGACGGAGCCCAGCCCATACTCGATCTCGTCCTTGCAGGAAGGACCGGAAATATTGTGACACCTCACATACTTCATCAGATGGTCAAAAGTCACATTGTAGGAGATCAGCCCCTTGCCCCGTTTGGACTCAATCTCGTCTTTTTTGGCGATACAAGGGCTGATAAATGCCAGCTTATCCTGCACTTTCATCTCCTTGCGCACATACACCGCCGCGCACATCATGGGACTCTGCACCGGCATCAACTTAGGAAGAAGCTGGGGCAAATAGTGTTCGATATAGTTGACCACCGCCGGGCAGGGCTGGGAGATTCCGCCCAGGAAATGGTATTTGCTTATGTAATTCAAGTAGGCCCAGGTGGTGATATCCGCCCCAAAGGACACGCTGATCATCCGATTCACACCCATCGCCTTCAGACCGCCCAGCACACTCTCGTATTCCCTGGGATAATTGGCCAGAAATGCCGGGGCAATCAGGATGGATATTCTCTCCCCCCTCTGCAGTGCCTGAAAAAAAGCCTCCGTATCATCCACATATTCCCTGGCGCCGTGCTCGCAGGCGTCAAAACAGGCGCCACAGGCCACACATTTCGCTCCGTCCACTTCGATGATATTTCGTCCATCCGGCTCCTGGCGGGCCACCATGGCCCCCATACAGCTGCAGACTCCAATACACTTATTGCAGCCCACACAATTATCGTTGGTTCTTACCAACCCTCCCTTCGTCATATGCTCCTCCTTGCGCATATGGCAGTTCGCCTGCCCTCCTGCGCTGATGTGTGTTGGGAAGTGCCGCTTTTGGTATCTCACTTTACGATGAAATGTCTGCCCCATGCACTTCCAAATATACAAGGTTTAAGGCAGTGTATTTGTTTGATTATAACATGATTTTCATTAAAAGAAAATATTCTCAAAATTTTTTCTTGACCGTAACCCTACGTCATCCTGTATGATAGAAATACAGATATCTGGGAACATATAACAACAATGCCGAACTAGGCGTCAATTAATTTCTGTTCAGTACATAAACCGGGACACCCCAGCGGATGGATATCAATCCTTGGCACTGTGTACCGGGAAGAAATGTGTGGAACTTGTACTGCTTAACAGTTAAAATTGCCGATTAACCTGACTACATAACGCCAGCCATATACGTTTAACCAGTGCAGTACGGTAAATTCTGGCGTTATGTAGTATAAAATGGAGGTAAACTATGGATAAGCAATATTATACAGCAGGAGAAATCGCCCGGATCGCCGGGGTCTCTCTGCGCACTATACGCCACTACGACACCAAAGGACTGCTGCCCCCTGTATCCCACTCGGATACAGGCTACCGCTACTACGACAAAAGTTCTCTGGCTCTGCTGCAGCGGATCATGATGCTGAAATACTTGGGCTTTTCCCTGGAACAGATCCAGCACCTTATTGCCGCCCAGGAGGCGCACGCCCTGGATCAGGAAGCGATCCTGGCTCAGCAGAAGAGCCTGCTGCTGGAAAAGAAAAAGCATCTGGAACTGCTGGTTTCCACTATAGAACTGGCACAGCACAGCGCCCAGGAGGACAAGTGGCAGGTGCTGGTACGCTGCCTGAATTTGCTGACCAGCGACGAGAAAGTTCTGGAGCAATATCAGAATCCCGAAAATCTAAACCGCCGGATCAATATCCACAATTATTCCACCAGTTCCCAGGGTTGGATGGAATGGGTATATGAGCGGCTGGCCCTGCAGCCGGGGGAGACTGTGCTGGAACTGGGCTGCGGCACAGGTCTGCTCTGGATGGAACGAACCCGTCTGCTGCCGGAGGGGCTGCACCTGATCCTCACGGACCGCTCCGAAGAAATGCTGGAACAGACCCGTCAAAACCTGGCCCCCTATGAAAAAGAACTGGCGGCCCGACAAATCCTGGTTGAGTACCACGTTCTGGATGCCAATACCCTGGAACTGCCCCCGGCCTCCTATGACCGCATCATCGCCAATCACATGTTGTATCACGTAGAGCGCCGGGATGCCTGTCTGGCCGCCATCGCCCGGGCGCTGACACAGGATGGCACTTTCTACTGCTCCACCGTGGGAGACACTCATATGGAAGAATTGCACCAGCTGGTCATCGACTTTGATCCCCGAATCGAGATGCCGTTTCAGAACCTGACCGGAGGCTTCCATCTGGAAAATGCCGAGCCCCAACTGCTTAAGCACTTCTCCCATGTGGATCGCCAGGATCAGGACAACGACTTAATCGTGGATGATCCTCAAGCCATCTATGACTATATCTATTCCTTCCCCGGCAATGCCTCCCTGATCCTGGAGCAGCAAGGCCGAAAACTGATGGCAGTGATACAGGATAAACTGAGCCGTGAAGGGGCCATGTTCATCCACAAGTCCACAGGAATGTTTATCTGTAAAAAATAGCGAGGCGCAGGCCAGATAGAACTCATAAAATACAGTTTGCCATAAAACATAAAAACACTTTCTGTCCAAAACAGGCAGAAAGTGTTTTTATATAAGTATTTTGCCGTCTCTATTGTACCAGATCCAGGTGCTGTACGGTGCCCACATTGCCGTTCTCATAGAGAAAGATACCGGTGCTGCGGAGATAGCCGTTGTCCTGACCATTGCTGCCCTTCAGGGAGAAATCCGTGGCTGTGTTCTGTAAACAGATAGCTCCCACTCCCTTGTCGCCCAGCGTGTAAAGGCTGTCCGTGCCGTCAGGGTTCTTGCACCAGATCTTCAACTTGGACCAGATGCTGTCATTCTCGTCAATCCAGCCGTTGCCGTCCTCGTCATAGGCCGACAGGTCCTGGAAACCGTTCCCGCTCTGGGGACCAAAGAGTTCGCTGCCGTCATTGATGACCCCGTCGCCGTTCTTATCCAAAGCCAGATATCCGCTGCCTGCGCCCAGCATGGAGACATTGTCCTCCTCGCCGTCCGCATCTATGTCGAACCGGAACTTTTGGTCACTCAGAGATGCCGCGTCCGCATCAAAATTTATGACCAGCGGATCACAGGTCTTCTGCAAAGCCGACAGATTCAACTCCTGCCGATAAGCCTGGGTAAAACTCCTGCTCATACTCAGATCCACATTGAAGTTGATCTCCCTGCCGTCCGCTGTCCGCACCGTACCCACGGAGGAAAACAGCATATTTTCCTGTTCGGAATAATACTCTTCCGCATTGAAGGACAACACCTTCATATTAAAGGGCTGCAGCTGCAAGGTGGCATTGCCGTTCTGGGTATTTTGACCACTCTGATCACTGTTATCCGCTGCGGAAAGATTTTCATCCTCCCCCATAAATCTGCGGGTCTTGTCGTCGCCAAAGAGCAGCATAAAGATATACCGCATGGTATAATTGCGCAGCTTGCCCATTGCGTTGTCGGAACCGCTGCGCAGCTGCACTCTGCCCGTCCTTCTCATACTCTCCACCCGCTCCCGCAGATCCAGAACGCCGCCTGTGGTGAGAACCTGACTCTGTTTGCCGCTCTCGTTGTTCTTGCCCTGATTCTGGGTGGTCTGTCCCTTCATATTTCCCATTTCCGACTGCTGTCCGGCCACGCCGGCGCCGGTGTTTGTTCCGCCCTGCACATAATCCTTTAGTACAAAGCGGCCATAGCTTGTTCTTGAAGCCTTAAAGCTTCTGGCGGAATCCATTCCTATTGTACTTGATTCAATTCGCAAACGCCCCTCGTTTCCAGTTCACTTTTTTGCCCGCACTTCCCTGATTTCCCTCCGGCTTGCGCTTGCCGGTGATGCGCCCCTGCGCATAGGCAAAAAAAGGACGGCACGACACAAGGATCTCCATATCCCCATAACAATACCATCCGTGGTGACTATATGTTAGTTTACAAATGCTTTGGCCAAAAGCGTTTGTATTATACTTATCGTCAGGGCTAATGAAAAATTTACCTCTTAACCGGGATTTCATTTATGATTGCACGAAACGACTATGGAACATCCGGTGATACAGACTTTTTCCGGTTGACAGGCATTAAAAAAAGTGATACACTGCGCAGTGTGTCACTTGGTCAAAAAGTGCGGTATGCGGAGCCTGCGAAAACGCGGAACTCCTAATAGTCATAGAGAGCGCGAGACGGGAATCGAACCCGCGACCCCCTCCTTGGCAAGGAGGTGCTCCACCGCTGAGCCACTCGCGCAAATATACAGGTTCCTACCTGTGTTTTTCACGGTCTGTTCCGTGAGAGCGGGTGATGGGAATCGAACCCACGTATCCAGCTTGGAAGGCTGGTGTTCTACCATTGAACTACACCCGCATGGAAAACGGCAACTACTTATCTGTCACAACATTCGTTATTTTACATGCCCAGACCGGGATTGTCAATAGTTTTTTTATAATTTTTAAATATTTCTTCAATATACATATCAGCCCGCTCTCAGTTCCAGGTCCGACACCACCCTATTTTTGCCGTTGCGCTTTCCGTAATACAGGTTATCGTCCGCATGGGTAATGGTGTGGTCAATCGTGTTGCCGCCCTGATGCAGGGCCACGCCGATGGTAATAGAGCAGTGTATGGTCTGCCCTTTGACGCCAAAGGCAAAACTGCTCACCTCCTGCCGGATGTCTTCTGCAATCCGGCGGGCCTGCTCCACATCCCCCCGGATGATCAGCAACATCTCCTCGCCTCCCCAGCGGCAGGCATGTCCCTGCTGCCCCACATGCTCCCGGGCCATCCGGGCAACTTCCCGCAGCACCAAATCTCCCGCGTCATGACCGTAGGTGTCATTGATCTTCTTGAAGTCGTCAATATCGCACATGACCAGGCAGAAAGGGGCCTCCTCCTGGGAATCCTGCGCATCGCTCAGAAAATTGTGCATACTGCGGCGGTTATACAAACCTGTCAGAGGATCAACATTGGCCATGGTATCCAATATGGCATTCTGTTTCTGTAACTGATTGGTGGCCGTCTGCATCTCCACCAGGAAAATCGCGGTGACCATAAACAGGAAACCAAAATTACAAAAAGTATTGAAAATATAGACGCCCAATTCCACAGCCTCCGGGATATCCAGCTGATAGACAGGGCCAAAAAACACGGAGAGCAGCCGGCAGCTGACAAAGGATCCAAAAGCGATCAGGCCCAGTATGGTGGCAATAGTATACCGGCGCTTATCTTCAATCAGGGCATGGCACATATAATAGCCAAAGGGAACCAGGGCGATCACATACTGCGGAAACCCAAAACGCCAGCCAATGCAGATGGTAGCGGCAAACGACTGTACGATTATCTCCAGATAAGTGGCGTAGAACACCCCTCGCATGTCTCCGTCCTGTCGGATCACCACAAGGCAGATTATATAAGTGGTCACACTGCCAATATTTATAAGCACCATTGGAAGGACTTGTAAAAAACTAAAGAGAGCCACCAGGCATACATGAACCATGCCGATGGCGCTGATAATCAGGCTGTATTTAAATTTTGCCGATTCCGCTCCTCGCTTTAATATGTTTTTTATGGGGTCAACAATCATCATAGGAATACGCTTTCTAAAACTTCTGTTCCGGCCTCTGACCAATCGTAAAACATATATGTATTATAAAACAAATTCCCTATTTTGTAAATCACAACCTTTATTTTAGTCCGCCCATTTCCCTCTATCCATAATACCATTCCAGCAGAAGCTGCACCACTCGGTTGTAACTGAGCACCCCGTCGCTGACGCCAAAAGCCTTCAGGCTGGTATCCCGCAGCACGTCCGACACTTTGTCCACCGTCTCTGTGTCGATTAATGCCCTGCCATTGATCCGCTCCCACTCCCGGTCTGTCACAAATATATTATCCGCCTGCACCAGCAGCGATATCCGGGGCTGGGCGAGATATGCTTCCCGGTCTCCGCCCACGGCTTTATAGAAATCGTTGTCCAGATAATTCAGCACCGACAGATACCCGCTGTACTCAAATATGGAATCCCCGGACTGGATACAGGCCAGGAAGCTGATAAAGTTGGCCTCGTCCTCATAGATATAGCCCCGCAGGTGGGCCAGTTCGTGGCAGAAGGTATCCGGCTTATTCATAATATACATCACATTGTTATAGTTTGCCTCCATGGAAAAAGGAAAATAATAGCCCTGCATATGCTGCTGGCAGAAGAAATCCGAGGCCGCAAAGGGCTTGGGATGCGGGTAATAACCGTCCAGCTGTCCATAGCTTTGCCCCAGCTGCCGCATGGCACGGATGGCCGCCTCCTGCATATCCCGGGCGCTTCCATTGTATACAGCAGTTCCATCATCGTCCCGCTCTATCTCCTGGGCGAGGGCATTGCACCGCTCCACCACCATATTGCGCAGTTCTATGAGTTCATCCAATGTATGTGTTTTTCTGGCATTGGGAAAGTACTGTTCCGAAAAAGTACTGGCTTGATACAGCAGAGAACAATTCAGCGTCATAACGGTACATACAGAGAGCAGCGTCCAGGCAAAAAAAATATAGTAGCGCCTTATCCAAAGGGGGCATGTGGGAGATATATCGGCATTGCGGCTTCTTGCGGCCGGCGCTGTCACTCCCCGGACCAACAGCGCCAATCCCAGTGCCAGCGCTACACACACTACAGCCACGCCGAGGGCCAGCATCCATTCCCCCACAGAAAAGGGAAAAATGTCCATAAAACGTCCATAAGTGTTTACCCAAATGGGGAAAACATGCCGGATATACCAGCCCCCCAACCCCGGAACCACACCCGCCGCCAGATTTACCAGCACCACCAGCAACGCCCATACACCATATATTTTCAAGGCCCTATGTATCTTTTTCTCCTTTTTGTGTCCCATCTTCGTCCACCTCCGGCCGCAGCTTGATCTTCGCCTTTTTCCAGATGCCCAGACGATACAGCAGGTACAGGATCACGGCAGAAATTCCGTTGCTGACCACCACGGAGTACCACACGCTGCGTACACCCATGTGGAGCAGATCCCCGCATACCCACAGAGTCAGGAAGCGGAACACCCACAGTCTGCTGGCATCCACTGCCATGGTCACCTCGGTATGCCCCGTACCCTGAAACAGCCCCATGCTGGTGTTGTACACTCCGTTGGTGAAACACCAGAAGGCCATAATGCTCAGGAAATCCGCCGCCATGGCAATCACCTCCATATCGTCACTGAATATGCTGACTATGGCGGTGGAAATCGACTTTCTTGATAATATCATACCACTTATAAACAAAAATACAACACAAATGCGCCGGGAAATCTTATAGCCCTGCTCCGCTCTGTCCTGCTGCCTGGCTCCGATGTTCTGTCCCACGATGGTGGCGGTAGCCGATCCGATACCGTTGCTTGGCAGAGTGATCATGCTGTTGATCTTATTACCGATGCCGTAAGCCGCCATGGCCTGGGTGCCGTAGGCGTACACATTGCGGCTCATGAGCAAAAAGCCCAGCTGCATGGTACTGCCGCCGATGGCGGAAGGCAGACCAATCTTCAATATCAGCTTCAGCTTCTCTTTCTCGAAATGCATATATTTCCTGCTGATGCGGAGTTCCTTCTCCGGTCTGGTCAGCAAAAATGTAGCCACTGCAGCCGGAATCATCTTGGCAAACAGGGTAGCCGCCGCCGCACCCCCGGCCCCCAGTTCAAGTCTCATGATTAACAGGGGATCCAAAAACAGGTTCAGCACGATACCGCCCAGATTCAGGAACATGGGACGCACCGTGTCCCCCTGGGCCTGATGAATAGCCGAAAACAGATTGATCACAAACAGAAACGGCATATCCCATATCACGATCCGCAGATACATCAGGCTATGCTTATAGGTCTCCGCGTCCGCCCCCAGCCAGGTCACAATACCCGGTGTCGCAAGGAAGCACACAGAAGTACATACCAGCGCAAAGAGCATGGCCGCCATAAAAATCTGGTTTGCCATCTTCATGGCTTCTTCCTTTTTGCCTGCACCAATGTACTGTGTCACCAGCACGGAACCGGCCACAGTGATACCACCGCCAAAATTGATGATAATGTTCTGAACCGGCGTCACCAGGTTGATGGCCGCCAGCTGAGCCGTTCCGATCTGGCCCAGCCAATATGTATCCGTCAGATTATACATGGTCTGGAGGAAACTATTGATGACCACCGGGATGGCCAGTGACAGAATCGCATGTACCATATTGCCGTGCAGAATCAGTTCCCTGTTTATTTTTTTACCACTTGCCCGCATAAAATCACCTCTATAAATTATATGTATTGTAGCACAAAAATCCAGTACTGTCCGCTGAATTATTATCTGATTCCCCCAAAAGCGCTCTTTTTTTGCCATAAAAAGAGCTGTGGGAAAATCCCACAGCTCCGCATTTCTTAAACACAATCCATTATTCCCAATTCATATACTCCTTGTAATCGGACCAGATATTGCACACCCAGGTTTTGCCTTGGTTAAATACAATCTCATTGCCGCTCTCGTCAAAGTAGCGAGTGCGCTCATCCGCATTATCCCGGGACCAGGTACCCTTGATTACTCTGCCGTTGGTAAATACGTATGCTTCGTTGCTGCCATAAGTCGTAAAGAACAGGTAATCGTTATTATCTCTCACAAGACCATCGCAAACCTTAAACACGATATTGCTGACAGTTAACTGCTCGTTGTTCATCTCGTCGATCTGCTTGCCGTCATACTGATAGCGATAATAAAGGCCGTCTTCCTCATTGTACTCAAACCACGGCCGGGCATTGCCATAACCGCCGGAATTGCTGTTGCTGCCGCCGGGATATACCTTGACGGCACTGGGCTTATCCGCATATTCCGCACGATGTCCGTCGTTGGCAAACAGGAATGCCCCCTGGAAATCAGAATCATATTCCTTGTCGTAGCCATGACGCTCCACAGCCTTGTTATAACCATCAATAAGCATATATCCTCTGTACTCGTCCTTATAGCCTGGTCTGTCCAGCCTGGTGAATGCCTCTGAAGACGGGTTATGTATACCGGTAAGCGCCTGACTTATGTTGTCCACCTGATCGCTTTTCAGCAAATCCTCCACATAGGGAATGGCCAGACCCCAGTTACAATAAATGGCATCCAGGCCCATAGCCTCGTACACATAATAATCACGGCTGCTACGCACAGGCCCTATGTGATCCAGATCATCATAGTCCTCAAAGAAGGCCATCAGACGAGTAATCCGTCCCTCCACAGGCGCTTCGTAGATGATGCTGGCCCGGGAAATACCATATTGAGGCATAGCTGGCTTATTGTTGGGAATCATCACTGCCATGCTGCGGCGGCGGGCAATTGTCTCGTCCTTCCACTCACCGGTCAGATAACTCTGCATCTTGCCGTCCACCACTGTTCTGTCTCCAATCGTTGTCGTGGCCGCCACAGGAGCCTCGGAACTATCCGGCACCTCTACACTGTCCGAAACCTGAGAGTCCGAAGGCGCTGTGCTTTCCTCAATAGGTCTGGCCAAAACGTCTGAACCGGGAGTCCCCGTAGGCTGCTCCTCCGGTCCTCCGCAGCCTGCCAGAATGCAGGCCGTCAACAAAACGGCGCTCATTAACTTTATTTTTTTCATCTGTATCAATTCCTTTCCTAATTTAGAGTTCCGCATTTCCCCTGCATGCACACATTCCCGGTGAACATAATCATGCCGCTTGGGCGGCCTGCTTTTGTTCAGTGTACATTCCGGGGATATGCTGTTTTGGAGTTCCGCATTTCCCCTGCATGCACACATTCCCGGTGAACATAATCATGCCGCTTGGGCGGCCTGCTTTTGTTCAGTGTACATTCCAGGGATATGCTGTTTTGGAGTTCCGCATGTATTCCCTGACTGTTTAACTCCATTTACCTTCCCTATTGTATCGCTAATTCTTTTTTTTGTCCACTGTCTAAATCTTAATTTTTATGAAAGATTTTGTTATATATGGGTATTATTGTATTTCATTCACATCAATCAGAAAGCGCAGCACATACTCGCGCTCCATGGGATAGCGGTACTCAGGGGCTGTGGCTGGGCCGCAGCTGCCTGTGCCTATGCCCATCTGGAAGGCCGAAATGGTAACATAGGTTCCCGTGCCCTTCTCGTCCTCCCGGTGCTTCATGGATAGCAGCTGACGGTCACTGTAGGGCTTGATCCCCAATTCATAAGGGCGATCTACGGCCCGAAAACTGACTCTCAGCTTTCCGTCGCTGACGCTGGCCCACTGGCAGTCACAGCGGTTGCCGCTCTCCTGGGGGCGAATGTTGGGTTCCGTCATGTCCCTGACTCGGCAGGAGACCATGCCGATCTGAGTATGCTCTTTCATATCCGCATAAGACTCACCGTTTCTTCCATAATATGCCACATTACAAAAACTCTCGTCCAGTCGGAAAGCCTTGCCGAACCGGGGCAGATATCCGCTTCCCCGCTCACAGCGAAGCCTGCTGGTGACCAGGATGCCCTGGCTGCAGTACTCATAGGTATCCGCGCAGAGAAAGCTGCCTGCTTTACAGCTGATGCGGGTCCTCACCTTCAGCTGCAGTTCTGTGCGGTGGATGTCCAGCAGTTCCTCCCGCTGATCCGTAAATTCATTCACCCCGCAGCGCCGCAGCAGGTTCACGTCATTGTCCGTAGGAGCCCGGAAAAGGATGGTGTAGGGATCCGCCGCCGCCAGCCGAGTTTCTCCCAGATAAAGATTGGGGCGTCCGTTGTCCTCCTGCAGAATGGGCGGCAGCGGTTTCTGGCTGCTGCGGGCAGGTCTGGGCAGCGCCGCTTCCCGCAGAGTGATCTGCTCCACTGCCACCTCTCTGCCTGTATTTTTTTCCACAGTGGTGACTGTGAGCAGCAGTTCCTGGCGGGAATCCCGGTATATTCGCCGATATCCCTCCTCCGACCGCTTCTCGGGCGGCAGAATGCGGATGCATTTTCTCTCCAGCGGCCCCACCATGGGCACCACCTCCGTCTCCCGTCCGTCACTCCATTGACAGCGCAGCACAAAGCGGCTGCCGGGGGTAAAGCCCGTGGTGTTGAATATCTCGTACAAATTTCCCTCTACATGCGTCACACGGATGGGCCGGTAGAGAAACCGGGCGATCCGGGCGCCCGTAGAGGGGGTCCTGTCCGGATAAAAAATGCCGTCCACACAGAAGTTGCCGTCATGTTCCCATTCTCCGTGGTCTCCGCCATAGGTATAGCTGCCGTCCGGGTGCAGCACCGCATGGTCAGCCATTTCCCAGATGCAGCCTCCCATGAGGTTGTCATACCGATAGATCTCCCTCCAGTAACTCTCCGCATTGCCGGGACCCACCCCCATGGCATGGGCATATTCGCATAGAAAATAAGGCCTGTCGCACAGCTGGGACACATTGCGGACGCCTTCCCCCACCTGACGCACATTTTCCACGGAAGGATACATCTCGCTGCCCACATCGTAGGCCCTGCGCCGGGTGTGAATCACGCCCTCATAGTGGACGGGCAGGTTTGTTCTTTTTTTCAGATAGCTATACATCTTATCCGTATTGCAGTAGCCGCCGGATTCGTTGCCCAGACTCCACATGACGATGGAAATATGGAGTTTATCCCGGTGGAACAGTCTGCGGGCACGATCCAGATAGTGCAGACGCCAGGCCGGATCGCCGCTGATGTGGCTGTAATTGGGCGGCAGTCTGTGGGAAAAGCTGCCATGGGTCTCCAGATCGGCCTCGTCCACCACATAGATTCCCTGCTCGTCGCAGAGTTCCAGCAGATAGGGATCCGGCGGATAGTGGGATGTCCGTATGGTGTCTATATTGTACTCCTTACAGAGGGATATATCTTTTTCTATCTCCTCCGGCGTCATGGTATAGCCGCCTGTAGGGCTGGTGTCATGATGATTCACGCCGTGGAGCTTTACCGGTCGGCCGTTTAAACGGAACACTTTTCCTTCTGTGGTCACATGTTTAAAGCCCACCCTCTCCCGTACACAGCAGCTCTCCGTCTCGATAAACAGATCGTACAACACGGGTTCCTCCGCGTTCCACTCCCGGACGGAGAGTTCGGGAAAACGCACCTGAGCCACATGTTCCCGGGAATGTCCTTCCTGGCTTATGTTGAGGCCATGTCCCGCCAGGGTAAAGCGCACCGGGCCGTCCTCATACAGGGTAGCGGTGACAGTCGCGTCATATACTGCCCCCGGCATTGGGGTCATTCCGCCCTGTCCGTTCCTGCAGATCTCAGTCTCCCAGGCCACATCCCAGATATCGCTCTCCTCGCAGACCCGCAGCAGCACATCCCGAAAAATACCGTTGTTGCGGAACATATCCTGACACTCCAGGTAGGAACCGTTGCACCACCTGTGTACCACGGCCAGCAGTTCGTTTTCTCCCTGACACAGAAACTCCGTCACATCAAACTCCGCCATGTTGTGGGAGCCCTCGGAATAACCCACAAAACAGCCGTTTACATACAGGTCCACACAAGCGGCAACCCCTAAGAAGGAAATCTCATGCCTTTTTTCGGGATCTTGTACCTGAAAAAAGCGCCTGTATACACCCACAAAATTGTACTCCTCACCGGGGTCTTTGCGCCGGGGAGTGTTGCCCTGATCCGCGCCCACCCAGGTGAAAACCGGACCCACCTTGCCCACCGTGGGGATCCGGGGCGGCTGGAAGGGGAACTGGTAACGGGTATTTACATAGAAGGGCCTGTCATACCCCTGGAACTGCCAACAGCCGGGCACGGCTATCCGATCCCACTCCACCTTCTCCGTGTCCAAAATGGCGGGCATCCGGGATGGCTTTGCATAGAAATGAAAATCCCAATTGCCGCTTAGACAAAACACCTTGGGGGACGCATAGCGCTTTTGGCGCAGGCTGACCCGCTCTGCCTGCTCCCGATCCGGATAGGGGATAAAGTAACTTCTGGGGGCCAGTCTGTTTACGGCCAGCGTCTCAAAAGAGTGGTAGTTGTCCTGGTTGATAATATATTGCATGGTCGTATCCCTCCTATTTTTAGTTCCGCATGTTCCGCATGTTCCACAACAGTCTCTATATTATCCCATCATAAAATAGGTTTCGCCGCCCAGCAGGCGGAAGAAAAAATAGGCCCCGCACCAGATCTGGTAGAGCAGTACCAGCCCGGCCAGAATGTAAGCGGCGCGAGTCAGAACCAGCCGAACCTGCCTCATGGGTTTTTCCTCCCGGGCCGGCAGCATAATGTCTATATTCCGCAGGGACAGCCATTTGACCAGGCTCACCGCATACAGCCAGAAGATGGCAAAAAGATAACCCCACAGAAAATTCCCGTCTCTGGAACGTCCGCCTGTCTCCACCAGAAGCAGGGCCTCCGCAAACCCAACCAACGTCATCAACCAGGCGAAGAGGTATGTGCGTCTTAGACGAAACAGATATATGTCCCCAGGCCGGACGTTTTCCCTGACCGCTCCCGGTCGTCGTCCGGTCACGGCCAGCACACTGGCCCCCAGCACCACCAGGGGAAAAGCCAGTGAACAGAGCACCGCCAGCTTGGGCCTGTCTGCGTGCAGGGAGAAAGTGTACCAGGGGTCAAAGGTCATGCCATTGCCCGTGTCCTCCCCAAACAGCACCATGTTCTGCCACAGCACTACGCCGCAGGCGGGCAGCACCGCCGATCCCAATAGGAATACCTGTATAAAACGTACTTTATGACACAGATCCCACAGCAGCTTCAAAGCCAGCGCCGGGGCAAAGACTGTAAGAAAGCTGGGCTTAACGCCGGTACATACCACCAGGAGCAGGGCAAAGACAAACCATTGCTTTACCGTAATTTTTTCCCGGTAATTCTCCTCCAGCTTCTGGTAATACAGCAGCGCCGCCAGCGCAAGCAGCCGCATACACAGGTAGGTGGAGTTGTGCCACAGATTGCCGGACTGGTAACTCACATAGCGGTAGCTGCCCGCCCATTTCAGGTAAAAGGGCATCACCAGGTTCAGCGCCAGTGCCGCCGCCATGGTGGCCCAGCTTCTCCTCTGCATACCGGCCATGCGGCGCAGCAGCAGTTCTGTCAGCAGCAGGGAGGCCACCGTCACCGCCGCCAAAAACAGGGCTATCCCCACTGTAGTCCTGCCACACAGGTAGTACAGCGCCTGATAGGCATAGGCGGTAAAACTGTAGTACCAGCCGTCCTCCACGATCATGCTGATATGGTAGGGCAGGTCGGATTGGAAGTAACGGTTGTCATAGTCCAGGGGCTGAACCGACTGCATATAATATAGATAGAGACAAGCTGCGCCATACAGCGCCGTCAAGACCCACATCGCCCACTGGCCACCGCCAATTTCACCTTTTATTCTTTTTTTCTTTGTCTGCTTTATATTGTTTTCCACTGCCGCACTCCCTGTCACAAAATTCTGTTTCCCTCTCCTATAACCTTTTCACCGGCCTGCTTTCCGGTTTTCCCATCCGGGACTTTCACTCATGTACAGTATATCCGTTTCTTTCATGAAAATCAATGACAAAAGGGGGTGACTCTCCCCCTGCTGGAATGATATATAAAAGTACGGGGTAGAATATCTGCTGCTCCAGTGGAAGAGCGGCGATTACACTTATGGCGGGGATGATCCGTACTGGTACGTGTTCCAGAGAGAATCCTAAGAAAAAGCATGGATGAGTAGGGCTGTAACAGTGAAGCCTGCCCGTATCCTTTTTATATCAGGAGACAGGGCAGGCTTATTTTTGATAGTATCTCAGAGACGAAATTTGGGAACTAATCTTCCAAATACCGATTGGTGCAATATCACAGGCGAAACCGGAGTTTGGCCAAGCTAAACTCCAAATATGCATGTAGAGGTAAGTTATGCAGAATCTCCGGGGCCCTACCGGATCTCCCATACAACCGTGACAGTATCCGAGACCTCAATATCATCCGGCTCAATATCCAGATCGTAGCTTGCGCTCAACGGAGCCAGCAAGTTCTCAATCTCTTCACTTGTCAACATCTCGCCGCTCATCGGGCGCGCTTCAAGATTAATCTGCCCCCACGAATAATCAATGCTCTGGATATCTTTGAGTTCCACACCCGCGGCCTGAGTCAAAACGGCTGCCTTCTTCTTCGCGTCAGTCACCGCCTTACCCACAAGTTCATTCTTTACCGCCTCCTGATCCTTCACGGTATAGCTGAGTTTAAATTTCGGATTAATCGGGCAGTGCGCAAGCGCATAGAGGATCTTTCCAAGCCGCTCATTGTCGGACGCAAACTCCACCTTCATCTGATGCTGGAATTTATATCCCACAAATCTCTGCTTATAACTGCCATCCTCATTATACCTCTCATATTCCGTGTCCACTTTAAAGTTCAGGGTCTTAAGTTCTGACCGCTCAAATCCAAAACCCGCGAGAATGTCCCTTAAACACTCCGTGTCCTGGGCCGAGTGCTGGAGCATTTCACTGTACTCGGGATATATCCCCTCCAGTGATATGGCGATTCTTGTCGTATCCGGCCTTAACCTTATCTGCCCTTTGCCTGTTACGCGAATTGTTCTCATACTGCTCATAATCTGCCCCTTTCTTATAGTGTTACTTTATGCCTGGCTTTTTTCCAGACATCCTTTATTTAATTGTTACAGCCTTTACATAGCCTGCATAGTCATAACACAGGTCACAATAAATCATTACTGATTATAAACACCTTTTCCGCTTTCAAATTTCGTTGTCGGTAACTGCTGTAAGAGAACCATCTAAGTTAGGAAGATTTCCTTTTTCTATTTATACCGCTTGGCTTATCCAGTGTCAATTCCCCATATAGTGTCATGTACAACTTTGGCATTTTGCAAAAGGTGCAAAAATACGGCGTTAGGAACTTGCTCTGATTTCAGGCAGAAGCGGTCACCCCTCCCAATTCAATGCGCCATACACCGTCTCCAGCAGGATCTGGGGCATAAAGGGCTTTGTGATATAGTCCTCCACCCCCAGCTTTCTGGCTTTTTCTATGGCAGTCAGTTCCTTGGTAGCTGTCATAACTCGTCCTCCATTTTCAGCATAATCTCCACGATCTGAGGGTCAAACTGTGTCCCCTTCCCTGCCAGCAGTTCGTCCCTTATCACTTCCTGGGGAAGAGCCCTTCGATAACTTCTGTTTGACACCATGGCGTCATAAGCATCCGCTACGCCGATAATCCTGGCATGTTCCGGCGTATTGTCCCCCACAAGGCCGTTGGGATAGCCTTTCCCGTCATAGCGCTCGTGGTGGAATTTCGCCCCGGTCGCAATCATCTGATCCTTGGTAAAGGCTTTTAATATATGGTATCCGGAAACCGGATGTAATTTTATAAAAGCATATTCTTCCTCCGTCAGTTTGCCTGGCTTGTTGATAATTCCGTCAGGTATCCTGATCTTTCCCACATCATGCAGCAGCTCCGCCTGCTCCTTTTCCTGGGCCATGGTGCTGGTGCCGATAGCCAGGGCATCCTTTCTGGCGTTCTGATAAAATGTGGTCATTATGTATGCCGACAAAAAAGCCAGCGCCGCCAGCGTCACGATTATGGTGATAAAAAAATGCTTTTTGTTTGTTTTCATCTCAAGTCCATCCCTGATTTCTTTTGCGGCCCATATTATGGTTTCAAATCACTGTTCTTCATATAGAAGAGAAACTTTACTAAATCATATATACTGATATAAGAATAACAGAAATGCTGACGGCAGCGCAACATATAAAAACAATTAAAGCGAAAAAGGCAGACTTTTAGTCCTGCCTCCTTCTGTCTATTTTCTCAGAGTTCCCCATATTCCAAAACCAGTGTCTCCTTTTCCCCGTCAGGACAAACGTAGACAAACCTTACCATAGAATCCTTACAGGCCCAGAAAAACGGCTCCGTACAGGCAATGTCAAACCCTGCCTCTCCGCTGATGGTATCTGTCAGCACAATACTCTGAAAACAGGCTGTTTGATTCATCTCCAGCACTTCCAGCTGTCCCTGCAGAATCCGGTGCAGTTCTTTCTTCGTAATCGGGTCTTCCAGAATCTGCCTGTAGCGAAAGCAGGAAGCTGTATAACGATTGGTATTAATGATTCTCTCCATGTATTCTTCCAGTTCTTTGGGCAGGATCTCTTTGACCGCAACCCTTATTTCCCGTTCCGGATTCTTGTGAATCTGTACGATCAGGGAGGAAAGCATCCGCGAAGTTATAATTATAAAATCCTCTCCTCCATTAATTTTTAGCATAAATTCCCGCATTACAATCCCCTTACTCAGAAATGTCTCTCCCGGATCAATTCCTGTGGATTTCTAAAGTCATATCCTTTCATTTTTACCCGTTTTCTAGGCGATTGCGAAACTCCCTTTCTGGTAACAGTGGATGGGCAATATATACAAAATAAGGGCGACTTGCCACTGCGTCGGAGCCCGTTTTTGTATATATTGACCAGCCACGTCACTTGCAGACAACCTTTCACAATTGCCTGTTACCCGTTTTCCGCGCTCCGGAGACGTTCCACCAGCGCATCTTTTGCAAAGCGGCTCATAATTACGAGTGTGATAAAGACAGGTACGATGGTCAACACGCCGCCATAGGCGAGGGCAAGCCCCGTGGGGAATCGAAATGCCATATAGAACGCGCCTCCCCTATACAGCATCCCGCAGAGTACATATCCGCAGAGTGTGCCGACGGTCATGGTCACGCCCACAGCGGCCAGTACCAGCAGCAGACTCTCCCCCAGCAGCATCTTTCGAATCTGCCCTTTGCCCATGCCGATGGATTCCAGCATGGCAAGTTCCTGCCTGCGGGTGACGATATTTGTGATCAGTGTGTTCATCATACTCAATATACTGAACATCATGATGAATACCGCCAGACCGCTGATGGCGCCGAACATCTGATCCGCATTCCGGGAATAAGCCACCCGGCGCTCCGCCAGGGTTTCCAGACCCAGTTCCGCTCTCTTTGCAACCAACTGTTCCAGCGCATCTGCCACCATGGATTCCTTGTCTGCCGATACCGCCACCAACAAATCGGTATTCAGGCTGTCATACTCCACCAATTCCAGGATGGCCTGTTCAGGCATCAAAAACCATCCCTCCAGGCCATTGTGCTCCAGCGCGAAACGGTAATCTACAATCCCCAGAATCGTAACCTCCCTTTCTGCCGTCTCGTTGCCGTCATAGTAGTGCAGCGTAATTCTGTCGCCCGGCCGGAACTGCCATCCATAGACTTCCTGGACGGTGTCGTTGTCTGTGGTCAGAATGTAATCGCCGCTCATCAGCTTGTCATAGTCTGCGCTTCCATCCTCCAGATATTGTCCGATCTGATCTGTCTCCTGTGCTGTCAGCGGATAAATCACATCATTGCTGCCATATTCATCCCGCTGGGGAAAATCAAAACGTACCCCAAAATACTTAACCTGATCCACCCTTTCCACACCTTCCAGAGCAGTAATATCCGCAATCAACTCCCCGTCCATAGGATTCAGGGCCTGCAGGCCGCTGACACCGTTTTCGCTCAATTCAATCGCCGCCGGGGTATAATAAATATTGAATTCCGCATTCCGAAAATATCCCTGTCTGGCAAAATTGTCCTTATTAAAAGAGGACATATAGGTGGCTGCCGTCATAAAGAGAATGCCGCCCAGCCCCAGAGACAACATGGTAATGACTGCTTTTTTCTTATTTTTGGAGAAATTTATGGTCGCCAGGCCCAGGGATGTCAGTCTGCGGCACAGCTTTCTGCCCCCCGTCTGCTTCATTTCATCCTGAGGCACATAGCGCAGCGCCTCCATGGGCGAGACAGCTGCCGCTATCCTGGCGGGTCTGTGCACGGAAATCATGGTGATCACATAGATCACGGCAAATACCACTATCAGGATTGTCAACATATTGCCCACACTGAATCCGTCGGGGATAAGGACACAGCCCACCAATATGCCGATAGCCATGCCTATGGGAGCAGAACGGAGAAACAACATACTCCCCTCTCTGGAGACCATCTTTTTCATCTGCTTTCTGGTCATGCCAATGGTGCGAAGCTGCCCAAACTGGTGGATTCTTCCTATGACGGACAGGTAAAACACGCCGTAAATCACCAGCGTACACGCCAGCAGAATCACCGCCCCCACCAGTCCCCACAGCAATACAATCTGGGAGTCCGGTGCAAGGGAGTCCAGAAAGGCTTTGGAGGGATTCACATATTTCCTCTCTATTCCATGGTCCTGGCCAATCTGATACATCAGATTCTTACATTCCTGCGCCGACAGATAGGCTGCGTCAGATAATTTCGCATACACCTCATAGGGCTGACCGGCCAGCTGGCTGCCATGCTCCGCATACCCTCGGGAGAAAAATACGGAAAACTGCTTTGTCTCATCACTTCCTGCCAGAATTCCGGAGACGGTAAAGGTCTCTGCGCTGCCGTCATAAAAGGAAAAAGTCACTTTGCTCCCCACCTCGGGATCTATGCCCATCTTCCCGAGCATGGCGCCGCAGACAGCCACCTCATCGTCCTGTGTTGGCAGCGTTCCGCTCTCCAGCTGACCAACCCGGATCTCGTCAGACATGTCGCTGACATAGTAGGGCATAAGGCCAAAACTCCCCATTTCTGTAAGCACTCCTGTCTTTACTTGGATCTGATAGGAGATTCGCTCATCCCTTTTCAGAGCCTCTGCCTGCTCCTTTGTCAGGTTATAGAAACCCACCTGCTGCCTGTGGGCCAGTTCTCTTCTGTTCCGCTCCTCCTGGCCCATGGAAAATGCCAGAATCCCCGTGAGCAGGGCCGATGCCAGGGCGATGGTAATCATCACGAAGATATTGCGCATACGGCTGGTTTTAAGACTCTCCCTGGACATCAAAGATATCATTTTGCTGGTCGTTTTTTTACTGTTCATATTACCCTCTTTTCTCGTTCCTTTTACACGATTTTTCCGTCTTCTATACGGATTCTTACATCCGCTTTCTCCGCAATCTCCGGGTTGTGGGTGATCATCACAATGGTCTGCCGGAATTTATCGGCGGTCATCTTCAGCAGGTCAATCACCTTGTCGCTGGTACGGCTGTCCAGATTGCCGGTGGGCTCATCTGCCAAAATGATGGCCGGCTTGGAGATCAGTGCCCTGGCGATGGCCACCCGTTGCTGCTGGCCGCCGGAAAGGTGGCTCGGATAGTTCTTCAGTTTTCCCTCCAACTCCAGGAACCGAACAATCTGCTCCAGGAACTTTGCATCCTCCGTCCTGCCGTCCAGACGCACGGGCAATACAATATTTTCATAGGCGGTGAGATAAGGGATCAGGTTATAGTTTTGAAAAATAAAGCCGATCCGCTGTCTGCGCAGTACGGTGAGTTGTTCCTCATTCATCTTTTCAATATTCCTGTCTTCCACTGTCACGCTGCCGGAGGTGGGGGTATCCAGGCCCCCCAGCATATTCAGCAGTGTGGACTTTCCACTGCCCGATGTGCCTATGATGGCCACAAACTGTCCGTCTTCCACAGACAGGTTTACATTATCCAACGCCTTCACCAGGCTTTCGTCTTTGCCATAATACTTTTTTAGGTTTGCCGCTTTTAAGATTGTCATTTTATTTCTCCCTTCTGAATTAAGAGTCCCGCATATCCCCTGCCACCACACATTCAGGTGATCAACATCCGGTCGCTTCGGCGCCCTGATGTCGATCAGTGTGCTGTCCGGGAATATGCTGATTAAGAGTCCCGCATATCCCCTGCCTAAATCTAGAATACTTTTTTATTTGAATTTCGCAATGGGGATTGCTTAAACTAATATTATGACTGCATATTTTAAGATGAGCAGGCACTAAAATAGCCGGCTGCTCCTAATCATATATAGGAATCAACCGGCATTTCCACTCTGCAATTTGTATTTTGAATTTCATGCATAGATTATCCGATATATTGAAAAGTGAATTGCCTTGTCAAAAGTGAAGAGAATATATGCTTTGAGAGCATAACAGCATATCCGAAGCGGTAATGCAAGAAAAATTTAGGGCAGCGGCAGCAGAATCTTTAACTGGAAACAGTCCTTCCCCTGCCGGATCAGACACTGGCCGTCATATTTATCCACGGCCTGCCGGATATTTCTGATTCCGAAACCGTGCAGAAACTTATCCTCCTTGGAGGTTTTTTCGCAGTCCGCCTCACCCGGCAGACAGTTGTTTTCCACCACCACAGACAACATATCCCGCACACACTCCGCCTTCACCGTGACCAGACGCTGCTCCTTGGGCAGCTTTAAGCTGGCCTCCAGGGCATTGTCCAGGGCATTGCCAAAAATGGTGCTTATATCTATGGGTTCCAGAAATCCGCCCTGCTCAAAGTGAATCACCGCAGAAAATTCAACCTGGTCCTCCTTGGCCTGCCTTGCCTTGTCCCGGATAATAATATCCAAAAACGCATTGCCGGTATGAATATAATCTTCGTACTCGGCAATCTGTCGGCGCAGGTTCGCAGCCATCTGCCGGGTCTCAAAGCTGTCCTGCCTCTCCAGCAGCAGAAGGTGATTTTTCATATCGTGATACAGCCTCCGCACGGTCTCCTCCGACTTCAGCTTCTCCTCATAATAGGCGTACTGCTGCTGAAGCTGCCGGGCTTCACGGGCCGTCTGTTCCGCGCGGCTCATATAGGCGATGAGGGAGACACCCACCAGGCTCCCCAGAATAATCACCACACACAGCGGATATACGATATAGTTGGCCTGGGTGATAAAAAATATGGTGGTAAATATAGCGGTGGTGGAAACCAGCATCACAACGTCCGCAATAAGCCAGCTTTGCTTTTCCATATTCTCTGAAGCGATCTGCTGCCGGTATCTTCTCAGAAAAAACCATGCCCCAACCCAGAACAACAGGCGCACTGCCTGAGACAGGGTGTAGATTGCCGTACTCAGCAGCAAAGTTTCCATACTCCAGTTCTGGCTTCCGCCTGAGTCATGGTTCGGGGACAACGCTTGACGGACAACAAAGAACAGGTCGCCGAACAGATTCTGCTGTAGAAAATTAACGGCTATTACTGTGGGATAAAAGATCAAAAAAGCCGTTACTTTCTTCTCCCATTTTCCCGAATAGAAAATTAATATATGGGCCGCAAATCCCACCAGAGCCAGGGAAATATTCCATGGGTCATTCAAAAAGATAATCACCGGGGCCAGATTCAAAAGTACCAGAAAGGCCAGCACTTTCAGCAGCCAGTGTCTCCTGATTGGAATCACAACAGCTATCGCCTTATAGACAACAAAAACATATATAAAGTTCAGTACATAACACAGACTGTCCAGAATTGAAATTATGGTCTCCATTACAGTCTGTCCCCCCAATAGTCGGTCAGCTTCTCCATAACCAGCTTTCGCTTGGGCTGACTTATAGGTATGGTCTCTCCGTCCGTCAGGATGATCTCCAGCTTGCCCACCCGTTTTACAAAGAACAGATTCACCAGATAGCCGGAATGACAGCGGATAAAATGGGCATCCTCCAGTTCCGCCTCCAACTCCTTCATCTTTTTGTAAGAAATAATATCACCGCTGTCCGTATGTAACTTCACATTCCTGTTATAGGTTTCCAGATAGTGCAGAGTACTCAGGTCCACCCTGTGGCGCCCGTCCTCATTGGTCACCAGAATATACTTTCTGTCCTCCCGCCGGTAACTCTCCAGCCACCGGTCCAACTCCCTCTTCAGACGCACATACTTTATGGGCTTGATAATATAGTTTACCGCCTGGTACTCATAGCCTGCCAGCGCGTATTTTGTCAGGGAAGTCAGGAAAATAATGCTCACTTTCTCATCCTTGGCCCGGATGCGCTTTGCCGCCTCCAGACCGTTCATTACATCCATCTGAATGTCCAGAAAAATCAAATCCAACTCGATTTTTTCGCTTTCAATCAACTCCCTGCCATTACAAAACAGGGTGGTGCGGATCTCCGTACCGCTCTCTCGGGCATACTGCCCGATCATTTCCTCAAGTTCTGTGGCAAAAGCCTGCTCATCATCGCAAATTCCGATATTGTACATGGCTATCCCCCTGTGTATCATATTACCGTCAGGCTATGCTCTGCATGACTTATAAATTATTTATAATACTCCTCTGCCATATCCAGTTCTTCCTGCTCTTCCTCCTTGGACACCGGACTCAGGGGCGTATGGCGCAGATAACCCAGCCAGTATCCACCGCCCACGATGCCTGCGCCGCCTATGATATTGCCCAATGTCACAGGAATTATACAGTTAGTAAAAAACCGTGCCCATGTCAGTCCTTCCATTGCGATTTCATATTCCCGGGAAGCCAGCAATGCCGCCGTGCCGAAATACATATCCGCCACACTGTGTTCAAATCCGCAGAGTACAAACAGCATGATGGGCCAGAAACTGGCCATCAGCTTGCCGGAGATATTCTTGGCCCCAAAGGACATCCATACCGCAATACAAACCAGAATATTACACAGGATTCCCCGTACCAGTCCCTCTGAAAAACTCAGGTTACACCGGGAAGCGCCTGCCGCCACCACACTGCCTGCCAGATCGCCGCCAAACAGATTGGGCGTATGCCCGTAGACCACGCCTACAGCCACCAGCGCCGCCCCCAGAAAATTGCCGATGAAAACAAAAAACCAGTTTTTCAGCATTTTAAGCACTGTGATCTTCTTCTCCAACACGGCTAATATAATCAATGTATTTCCCGTAAAGAGTTCACTTCCGGCGATCAACACCATGGCCATGCCCGCGGGAAACACCACCGCTCCCAGCAGTTTTGCCACCGAGGGGTTGACAACGGTGGAGGATGCCGTGGTGGACCCGATCCCCGCGAAACCGATGAAAAACCCGGCGAACATGCCCAAAATTATCATCTTAAAGGCGGATAAATGTGTCTTATGTATGCTGACCTCCACATAACTTCTGGCGATCTCTAAAGGTGAATGCATAGGCGGTACCTCCTGATTTTGATATTAATATTATATGTGAAGCCAGGGGATTTAGCAATACCTTGCTTTTCCTACAAAAAGAAAATCTAATCGGCAGCGCGTATAAATGGAAGGACCGACTAAATTTTCTCATAAAACAGTTGACAGCATCCAAACTATGTGGTTGAATAATATATGTCTGCGGCTCAGTCACCCGCCGATAATATGAAAGAAAGTGAGGTAGCAAAAATGACTTTTAATGCACACGCAGGTTTTAACAAGCTTCATTGTATCAAAAACAACACGCTTACCTCGGTTTCACACATATGATTTTTACACTTCGGTGAAAAGATCATCTGAACAACGCTTTTAAAACCCGGGCAACGTTTGTCCGGGTTTTTTGGCTTTTAAGCAATGTGAAACCGGGAGTATGCGGAACGTAACTAGGAGGAGATTTATTTGAAAAAAGTAAAACATTATGTACTTCCATACTGGAAAAGCTATGTCTTTGCCATTGTCAGCCTGATCCTGGCAATTCTTCTGGAAATGCTGACGCCGCAAATCACCAAAATCATTGTCAACGAATCCTTTGTCGGCGGAGATTTCTCCAGATTCGGCTTCCTGCTGGCGGCTCTGGTGGTGCTGGGATTCGGCAGAAGTCTGTTCGGCTATTGTAAAGAATTTACTTTTGACAAGAACAGCCAGACCATCGGCACCGAGATGAGAAAAGATCTGTTTGCCCATCTCCAGACACTTTCCATGGATTATTTTGACAACACCAACACTGGCGAGTTGATGGCAAGAGTCAAGGAGGACGTGGACAAAGTAAAGGATGCCTTCGGCATGACGGGAATGCTGATCATACAGATCACCCTCTATATCGTTTCCGTGCTCTACTGTATGTTCTCCCTGAGTCCCCTGCTGGGACTGCTGCCCCTGGCGGTAATGATCTTCGGCGGCGGACTGAGCTTTGTTCTGGAGAAGAAATTTGACAAGGTATACTCGGACATCAGTGAGGAAAACGCAAGACTTACCACCGTGGCCGAAGAGAATCTGGCCGGAGTGAGAACGGTAAAAGCTTTCGCCAGGGAAAAATTCGAGATTGAAAAATTCGCGAAGCACAATAAGCACTACTATCAGTTAAATATGGAACAGGCCCGCATCGTGGCAAGATTTTATCCCATTTATCATTTCATAGGAGCCGTGCTTCCCGTGGTTTGCGCCATTCTCGGCGGCGTCCTGGTCATCCGGGGAAAAATGGATCTGGGTTCTCTGGTGGCTTTCGTCGAATATTCCAGAGATTGTACTTGGCCTCTGGATATGTTTGCCGAACTGGCAAACGAGCTGTCCTCCTCTTTTGCCTCCTACAAGAAGATCAAGGCCATTGCCGACGAAAAGCCCAGGCTTGTCCAAAGTGAAAACGCCGTACATCTCGACCGGATACAGGGGGATCTGAAATTTGATAATGTGGAACTGACCCTGGACGGAAACACCATCCTGTCCGGAATTGATATTGATCTTCCCAGAGGCAGGACTCTGGGCGTCATGGGCGCCACAGGCTCCGGAAAGAGTTCCCTGATCAATCTTCTGCAGCGGTTCTATGACCCCAGTGAGGGAAATATCTCCATTGACGGCACGGATATCCGCAGCATGGAACTTTCCCAGGTGCGCAGCACCAGTTCCGTGGTCATGCAGGATGTTTTTCTCTTCTCCGACACCATCGAAGAAAACATCAAAATGGGCAGACGGTACTCCATGGGACTGCCGGAGGTAAAAAGAGCCGCCAAGATGGCGCAGGCACAGGGTTTCATTGAAAAAATGGATGAGCAGTACAATACCGTGATCGGCGAAAAGGGAGTCGGCCTTTCCGGCGGTCAGAAACAGCGGATCAGCATTGCCAGAGCGCTCTCCAAAAAAAGTCCCATTTTGGTCCTGGACGATTCCACTTCCGCCCTGGACATGGAAACGGAACATGAGATCCAGATGATGCTGAAGACCATAACCGATTCTTCCAAGATCATTATTGCCCATCGGATTTCCGCGGTGCGGGGCGCGGACGAGATCATATACCTGGATAAGGGCCGAATCGCCGAAAGGGGCACCCATGAAGAACTGCTGGCCCGCAGAGGACTGTATTACGCCACATATATGGCTCAATACCCGGAACAGAAAGAGGTGATATAATTGGCTGTAAATTCATTTCGTGAAGATGAACATATACAGGCAACGGATGCCAAGAAAATCGTAAACCGACTGCTGGGATACCTGAAAGGCTACACGAAAGAGGTCATCCTGGTTCTGGTGGCCATGACCATTACGGTAGGGATCAGTCTGTATAATCCCCTGTTAATAGAAACCGCCATCGACGATTATGTGGCAGAATTTGACATGGGCGGACTGCTTCGCCTGGCTGCCTTTGCGGTGGCCGTCAACATCCTGTATGTAATCATGGTGAAAATCCGTATATATGTAATGTCCTATATATCCAATAAGATTATTTTATCCATTCGCGAGGATGTATATGAACATATCCAGTCCCTTTCCTTTACATTTTTTGACAGCCGCCCCAGCGGAAAGATACTGGCAAGGATCATCGGTGACGTAAATTCCCTTAAGGATGTGCTTTCCAAGGCCGTCACCAATATCATCCCCAATACCCTCACCATTATCGGGGTACTGGTGATCATGTTTGTCAAGGACTGGCGGCTGGCCCTGGCCGCCCTGTGTACCCTGCCCTTCATGGCAGTGGGGATCTTTTTGGTGGAAAAGACCAATCATGTGAGATGGCAGCTTGTCCGCAAAAAAGCATCCAATGTAAATGCCTATGTACATGAGGACGTGGCGGGGATCAGAGTGGTACAGAGTCTGGACGCTGAAGAAGAAACCAGAAATCAGTTTAATGAACTTGCCCAGGAGCAATGCTCCTCCTTTATCCATGCCTGCCGCGCCGCGGACCTGTTTTTCCCGATCATTGACACCTCTTGGGGAATCAGCCTCATGATGCTGTATCTGGTAGGCGTAAAACTGATCGGCGCTCCTGAGATATCCCTGGGCGTACTGGTGGCTTTCGGCTCCTATGCCACCATGTTCTGGAACCCCATAGCCAACCTGAGTACCTTTTTAAACCAGCTTGTCACCAATCTGTCGGCGGCGGAACGCGTCTTCGATATTCTGGATACAGAGCCGGAGATCCAGGACGCCCCCGACGCGGGAGAACTCCCCGAGATAACCGGAACGGTGTCTTTTGAAGATGTATCTTTTACCTATGATGAAGGGACCGAAAACGAGACTAAAGTTCTGGATCATGTAAGCTTTACCGCCAGTCCCGGCGAGACCATCGCGCTGGTAGGCCCAACGGGCGCAGGCAAGACTACCATCGTCAACCTGATCAGCAGATTCTACGACATTCAGAAGGGAACCATCCGTATTGACGGATACGATCTGAAAAAGGTGAAGATCGATTCTCTCCGCAAACAGATGGGAGTCATGACTCAGGACAACTTTATTTTTCATGGAACCGTGCGGGACAATATCGCCTACGGAAAGCTTGACGCCACGGACGAGGAGATTATCGCCGCCGCCCAGGCCGTCAATGCCCATGAGTTTATTATGAAAATGGAAAAGGGATACAATACGGAGTTGAAGGAGCAGGGAGCCGGGCTATCCATAGGCCAGAGACAGCTGATTGCCTTTGCCAGAACCATGGTGTCCCAGCCCAGAGTCCTGATTCTTGACGAGGCCACCTCCAGCATTGATACCCACACGGAGATACTGGTGCAGAAGGGAATCGAGTCCCTGCTGAAAGGGCGTACCAGCTTTGTCATCGCCCACAGGCTCTCCACCATCCAGAATGCGGACCGCATATTCGTCATCAATAACGGCGGCATCGCGGAACAGGGCTCACCCGCCGAACTGATGGAAAGAAAAGGATTCTATTACGATCTATATATGGCCCAGTTTGCCAACCTGTAATGGTACAAACAAATTTCCCCCTGAGAGGTTTGGAATAGTCCAATCTTCTCAGGGGGTTAAAAAAATTTGCCGCTTTCCCGGATATAGCCGCACCCGGTTTTGCCATATTTATCCCAACACATATTGGGATATTTACCACGCTATACCCTGGCCTGTATGGGGTTTTGCCGCGCAATAAGTAATATCCAGAATGAAAACCGCCAGCAGGATGCCGCAGAGGATCATACGCCATCCGGGCCTGATCCGGTGATACATCCTCATGTAGTACGGAAGCAGATAACAGTTGAGCAGCATACCGCCCAATCCAAAACAAACCGCTCCTAAAAGGCATATCCGACCATTCAGGTTCAAAAAATACTCACTGTAATCCCACCAGCGCATCCCCCATTTCCATTCCAGCAGGACGCTGGCGCCATACTCCAGCACAGAGCAGATGGCTGCCGAAAGCAGGAACGTCACAACGGGCCTCTGATAAAACTTCTGCAATAAAAACCATAGCAGAAGCCCGCCCACGCCGTAGATGGGCAGGTAAGGACCATAGTACACCCCTCTGTTGACCAGACTCTGCTCTGTCACCAGGTAAATCCCCGCCTCCCACAGCCAGCCCGCAAAAGCCAGCAGAAAAAACAGGAGTACATAAAAGTCTATTTTTCTCGCATTTCCCTTGTTTTTCTTCGTCTCCATAAGATTAGGATATCCATTTGAGAAAGGAAAATGCCTGTGTACACATTCTATTTTCGAAAATCAATTTCATACCTTGTGCCATGGTAAAGCAGTACGCCAAGATCCTTCGCAATGCGGATTTTCCATTGTCTTGTCCATGTTGTCCACTCTCGTTTTTTTGATAGAAATATCAGCTTTCCCGTTCCTTAATAATTCTCGGCATATATCTCAAAATAAGCCTTGGGGTAAAGGCATACAGGGCATACCTCCGGCGCACCGGTTCCCACCACGATATGACCGCAGTTACGGCACACCCACACCTTCACTTCGCTCTTCTCAAACACTGCCGCCGTCTCCACATTCTGGAGCAAAGCGCGGTATCTATCCTCGTGATGCTTTTCCACTTCGGCCACCAGGCGGAACTTCGCTGCCAATTCGGGAAACCCTTCTTTCTCCGCTGTCTTGGCAAACTCGTCGTACATTTCAGTCCACTCAAAGTTCTCACCGTCGGCCGCAACAGCCAGGTTTTTGTCGGTGCTGCCTATATCCTGCAGCGCTTCCAGCCACAGCTTGGCATGTTCCTTCTCGTTGTTGGCGGTCTCCTGAAATATGGCTGCAATCTGCTCATAGCCCTGCTTCCTGGCCGATGCGGCAAAGTGGGTGTACTTTGTGTACGCCTGGGACTCCCCCGCAAATGCTGCCTTCAGATTATCTTCCGTCTGTGTACCTGCATACTTGTTGCCCATGTAAGATTCCTCCTATTTAAGTTCCGCATACTCCCTCCCAACACACACGCCGAGTAATGGATATATGGCCGCTTCCAGCGTCCATATATTCATCAGCGCGTTGTTCGCAAGTATGCTGTTTGAGTTCCGCATACTCCGTTGCTCACACTCTCATCTGCAGTATCAATATGCCCCAAAATGAACCAGATTATGCCGTGATAAGAACGGTAATGGCATAAATACTACTCCGACTTGTGCCTCAAATAAGAAGATTAAAATTGTTCAAACATAATTAGAACCGGGAAAGCAGCTTTTCCTGCAGCCGCTCCACCGTGTTGTGGAACCCCCATGCCAGCAATAGCAGCAAGACCATCAGGATCAGATAGACCACCAGCACCATCAAAGGATAACTCATGCCCATTCCCAGAAACATATTTTGCAGCGGACGGCCCACGAACTGCATCACGGTGACATGAAGCACAAATACACCCATGGATACGGACCCCAGCCATCGCAAAGGCTTCACCGAAAGCCCTCTCTGCACGGGCTTGCACATAATAATCCCCAGAATCAACAGCGCCGCTGCCAGCACATGATAGGTGGCAATTCCCTTACCGGCAAAAATGTGTTGGCAGAGCCTGCCCAGACAGCGGTAGAAAAATACCGGCTGGGCATAGCTGGGATAGCCGCCCAGATACAGCCCCGCTGCCAACGGAATCAGGGCCAGCCATCTGTTGCGTCTATTATCCGCCAGTACACCGCTGTTCATGATCCACGCCAACAGCACACCCGCCACAACGCACAGATAATATTCGTCCTTTGCCCATAGGAGCATCGACGCAATCAGGAAGAAGAAAGGCAGCACCCATCTCTTGGAATACCTTGTGGCCAAAGCCAGTATAATCGAAATAAATGTGCCCCAAAATATAATATAAAGCATCCAATACGGCCCCAGTGCCTCCTGGTCCGGCACAATCCACATTTTCACAAAGGTATGCCACAGCATCTGCTCAAATGTCAGAAGATTTTCCAAGCCGCGATAACACTCAAAATGCGGCACCAGACATTGCCGCAGCACCCAGTACAATATTCCTGCAATACCACAGGGAACCGCCAGGCGGACATAACGCTTGACGATCATGCCGGAGAGTTTTTCCTGCCAGTCCTTCTGCCGCGCCCCGGCGCTGTGAGTGCCGCCAATGGCGCGCAGCACACTGACCGCTGTGAGAAAGGCTGCCAATGTGACAAAGACGCAGACCCAGAAGTTACCGTTGGTCAATATGCCATAGGGCTCGTAGGACAGACGAATATCCAGCTGAAACGGCAGCTTGGATTCCATTATATCTCCAAAGTATGCCCCGTTAAAATATTCAAGGGAGAAATGGTGGGTAAAAATCAGCAGACAGGCGATCCCCTTAAGCCCGTCAATCCATGTAATACGTTTGCTGTTTTGCGTCGTCATAGCCATGTATATCCTCCCTGGTCCCTCTTTTTTCCTTCCTGCCGTCCGAAACCTGCCCCTTTGCCGCACCCATTTGGCTTTGCGTGGGCTGTACTTTGCAATTTACAGAAAGAACAGCCTGCCGGAGATAACCCCGGAGGCTGTCCTGCCTTTATCTCTTAATAATTCTCTGCATGTACCTCGAAGTAACTTTGGGGATGATTACATACCGGACAAACCTCAGGCGCATTCGTTCCCACCACGATATGACCGCAGTTACGGCACTCCCACACCTTTACCTCACTCTTGGCAAACACCGCCGCCGTCTCCACATTCTGAAGCAGCTTGCGGTAGCGCTCCTCATGATGCTTCTCAATCTCACCCACCATGCGGAACTTGGCTGCCAGTTCCGGAAAGCCTTCCTTCTCCGCCGTCTGCGCAAACTCCTCATACATATCTGTCCACTCATAATTTTCTCCGCCGGCAGCCGCCTCCAGATTCTCCGCCGTATTACCAAGCCCCTGCAGTTCCTTGAACCACATCTTGGCATGTTCTTTCTCATTGTCAGCCGTCTTTAAGAACAAAGACGAAATCTGCTCGTACCCTTCCTTCTTTGCCACCGAGGCAAAATAGGTATACTTGTTGCGCGCCTGGGATTCCCCGGCAAAAGCTGCCTCCAGGTTCTTCTCGGTCTGTGTACCAGCGTATTTGTTGCCCATTAATATGTCCTCCTGTCACCGGCCTTCATAGCCTGTATCTTTTGGCAGATAGTATACCACATTTATGAGAAAATGAAAATAGGCAGCGAAGAAATCTACAGTTTATAAAATAATCTGTTCGATCTCTTCCGGTCGGTCCACAAAACGCCGTCCGCCCTGGCTCTCCAGATAGTCCCTGTCCCGAAAGCCCCAGGTGACAATAATACTGTCTAAGCCTGCGTTTTTCGCCGTCTGAATATCCACCTCCGAATCTCCGATGTATACGGCATCCGCCGCTTCCACCTGCAGGCGGCGCAGCACCTCCTGTACAGAGTCCGGATCCGGCTTGCGGCGGATACCCGTGCGCTCTCCCACGGCATAGTCAAACAGACCATTGTAATAGCGCCGGCACAGGGGCTGCACGGCGGCATCCGCCTTGTTGGAGACCACCGCCGTAAGACAGCCCGCCGCCCGCAGGCGCTCAAGGAGCGGCAGGACTCCCTCGTAGGGCCTGGTCTTGTCCGCGCAGTGCTGCTGGTAATAAGCCGAAAAGGTCTCATGCACCCTGTCGATTTCCTCTTTTGCCAAACCGGCCGGAACCGCCCTCTCTATCAGTTTGCGGATGCCATTGCCCACAAAACGCCTTACTTCCTCTATGGTCCGCCCCGGATAACCATGCTCCCCCAGCGCATAATTCATTGCGTCCGCCAGATCTTCCAAGGTATCGAGAATCGTACCATCCAAGTCAAATATTGCCAATTTATATGCCATTTTCTTTCTCCTATTAAGAGTTCCGCATCCGCCCCTACAGTACCATTTCCGGCATAGAAATTCCTGCCCTCTTCACGGTCAGTAATTTCTATGGGCACTGTATGGGCTGATGCTGTCTAAGAGTTCCGCATCCGCCCCTACAGTACCATTTCCGGCATAGAAATTCCTGCCC
>ERZ778511.102-NODE-102-length-81293-cov-8.617494_pt1 | contig 81293 bp, 74 predicted proteins | sample MGYA00510347_ERZ778511 | MGnify/ENA primary metagenome ERZ778511 (study PRJEB29527, sample SAMN07138967) | mouse gut metagenome | material: feces | host: mouse | place: China:Nanjing | collected 2016-01-25 ...
GGCACTGAAAACGGATGTCATTCCGATTTTCTTTCCTAATAATCCTGGCATTTCAGTTTTTATTTATATAAAATATTAAGTAATTTTTCCTTTCCGTAGCCCACACTGCATTTACACCATGGGGCGGAGCGTTATTTCTAACACGGGCGAAGCCCTTCAAAACAAAGCAGTTATCTTACGTTTCCTACTTTTCGGTGTGCAAAGTTACAACTTTTTACGGAAACTGCAAATATTTCTTTATCTTTTATTCAGAAAATCAGCGAAAAAGACGATTCCAGATCTTCTTCATGGGATTACGAAACATCTCGTCCTATCATTTTAACATTTCTTGCTTTTTGCAGAAAAATTCACTATCTTTGTAAAAGCGAAGCGGGGCCTCCTTACAGAAAGCCTCGCTTTTTCTATGTTTTTACGATGTTTTCAAAGTTTTTTCTGCCATATTCTTACCCAAAAATCCCCGTATTGCAATTTAAATTCCAAGTATTCGTGTTAAAATTCCGATACGGACTTTTTACCTTCCACTATTTAAAACCTATCTTTTAACATTCCGAAAGGTTATCAGAAGTTAAATATGTTAAATCCACCGGTCACCCTCACATACTTTTTTCTGCTAAAACTTAAATTGTCAACCACAAAAAAACAGCCAACCGACTCCCCTTTCTCTTATATCAATTATTTTCGCCCATTCAACAGCGACTGCTTTCTTCCGGACATACCGCCATCATTTTTGGGGAAATATTTTATAACTTTGTTGCACTTTCCATAACATCAATAAACTACCCGAAAAATGAACCGCAACGCTTTAAGTTCTAATTCGTTCCAACGCATAGTATGGGCCGACCTGCTCCGGCTCATCGCCATCCTGATGGTTATCTGTATCCATTACTCAGATCCTTTCAACGTCTCTGCCGAAGCCCGTTCAAATTCTGATTACAACCTATGGGGAAGTCTGTACGGCGCACTTTTACGCCCATGTGTCCCTCTTTTTGTAATGCTCACAGGCATGCTCTTACTACCAGTGAAACAGGACATGGGACAATTCTACCGCAAAAGAATACCACGGATTATAATTCCTTTTCTCATCTGGTCTCTACTATACAACTTGTTTCCTACACTGACCGGCATTATGGGTTGGGACAACAGCATCCTTTCGAAAATGTTTGCCTATGCCGGCGACAATCCGTCGCAGTCGTGGGAGAACAGTTGGCACAACATCTGCATGATTCCGTTCAATTTCAATGTGTACACCACTCCCTTGTGGTATATCTACATGCTCATAGGCTTGTACTTGTACATGCCTTTTTCTCTGCCTGGCTACATCAGGCTACGGACAAGCAAATCAAGACATTCCTCCTCATCTGGAGCCTCACACTGTTTATGTCCTACTGCCATGAATTCCTGTCCCATCACACATTGGGAACTTCCGCATGGAACAGTTTCGGCACCTTATATTATTTTGTCGGCTTTAATGGCTATATGCTGTTGGGCCATTACCTATACAGAAACAACAACCGGCCTACCGGCAATACAGTCATGCTTTCTGTCATTTTATTCGCCATTGGCTATGCTGTAACCTATGTAGGTTTCAGGGAAATGACTTCTATGCCCGATGCGTCCGAGGAACAGGTGGAGATGTTCTTTCTTTACTGCTCTCCCAATGTTCTGTTAATGACAGTCGCCGTTTTCCTGCTGGTGCAAAAAACACAAATACATTCTCCCCTCATAGTATCCCTGCTAGCCAATATCAGCAGATGCGGATTGGGCATTTACATGATACATTATTTCATTGTAGGCATCGGCTACCTGATAATAGAAAGACTCAACATTCCGATAGCCCTTCAGATACCTCCTACCGGTATCCTCGTATTTTTATTGTCCTGGGTAATTGTCTCGTTTGCTTACAGATTTTTCCCAAGACAGGCTAAATGGATCATGGGATAATCAGTCACTTTGGACTGGCAAGGAAATCATAACCGAGACCATACGGAATTTCAGGTATGGGTTCTGCCACAACTCACTTTCCCTGAAATGAATTTATTTCGCTTTCCTCTGCCCCCAACAAATACTCAATAATGCGAGAGTACATCTTGGTGTACTCTCGCATTAATATAGGATTTTTCAAATATGAAAAATATTATAAACTATGGATATAGACAATATCTTTACAAAGGCTGTCTAAAGATGGCATTATCAATGACTGCGTTATTCCGATCTTCATAAGTTTATTAAAAATCTTTCTCTTTTCCGTAGAGGGAATGATATCCAGTAGAAGAATTGACATTAAGTTTTTCACAAAGCCATTTATTTATCCTCTTCTTTTCCGCTAAAATTACTTTAAGACGATTTATATCAGTTGCCACATCCATCAAATTTATTGCTAAATCACAAAATTAGCAATAACAAACTAATTACTCCCCAATATACTTATGTACCGATATGGCGGAAAATGACGTCATATCAGCAAAAGGTGATATGACTTTTAGATAGTAGAGCAAAGTCATAGTGAAAAAATACCGAGTAGAATATCAGGCGGTAGAAAGGCGCGAATCAATAAAACTCTCAATAGAAGAAAATGCCTTTAATCCTATTGCCAATGTTCCAGCGAATCACATAAAAATACACTTATTTGTCATACCTGCATCTTTGAATAGAATTGATTATCATAAAACTTATTTTAATTAAAGAGTAATTTAAGCTAAAAACAATTACGTTTAGATATCCTGTCTGTATTTCTAGAACATCAATATGTTAAACGATCTTCTATCATCAAATTCAAGCAAAAATATTTTCTTCGTAAAGGATGCTAATAATAAAAGGCAGTATATAAAATTTTATGCCCAACGGTTAAGCCACTATTGAACCAGTAAGTTCTATCATGCTTAAAATGGTATCGCAATCACGATATACAAAAATCCTGCGAAATATAAAATTTTCGCAGGATTTTTGTATATCTGAATATAGTAAAAACTACACCTTGATTTCTACTTCTACACCACAAGGCAATTCCAACTTCATCAAAGCATCAACAGTTTTAGCCGTAGAGCTGTAAATGTCGATGAGACGCTTGTAAGAAGAAATTTCAAACTGCTCACGGCTCTTCTTATTAACAAAGGTTGAGCGGTTTACAGTTATGATACGCTTACGCGTAGGAAGAGGAATTGGACCGCTAACAATAGCGCCTGTAGCTTTCACATTTTTAACGATCTTTTCTGCAGATTTTTCTACGAGAGTGTGATCGTAAGATTTCAGTTTGATTCTGATTTTCTGACTCATATTCTTATTAATTTGACCGTGGAAGGCGGACGGACTAAGAGTCATTCGTTAGCCCGTCACCACCGCGGCATTGATTGTTTAGGTTTACCTAATAAGTTGTAAACGCCCGTAATTATTTTACAAGGTCAACACGGCCTTTAACTTCCTCCAAAACTGCCTTAGCAATTGAACTGGAAAGAGGTGCATGGTGATCGTACTGCATAGAGCTAGTGGCACGACCAGAAGTGATGGTACGCAAAGCTGTTACATAGCCGAACATTTCTGCCAAAGGCACTTTAGCCTTAACAAGACGGGCACCGGAGCGGGTATTTTCCATACCTTCAACCTGACCACGACGCTTGTTCAAGTCACCAATAACGTCACCCATATTTTCTTCAGGTGTAACCACCTCAAGTTTCATGATAGGCTCCATCAAAACGGGACCAGCCTGAGCGCAGGCATTCTTATAGGCCTGAATAGCTGCGATTTCGAACGACAACTGATCAGAGTCTACCGGGTGGAAAGAACCATCCAACAACTCTACCTTCAAGCTATCGAGAGGATAACCACCGAGCACACCGCTCTTCATGGCATTTTCAAAACCTTTCTGAACTGAAGGAATGAATTCTTTAGGGATGTTACCACCAGTAACCTTGTTAACAAACTGCAGACCACCTTCTGTAAAGTCTTCGTCAACAGGACCTACATTAACGATAATGTCTGCAAACTTACCACGACCACCAGACTGCTTTTTATAAACCTCACGGAGATTTACAGTTTTAGTGATAGCTTCCTTATAGTTAACCTGAGGCTTACCCTGATTACATTCAACCTTGAATTCACGCTTCAAACGGTCGATAATGATATCAAGGTGAAGTTCGCCCATACCGGAAATCACAGTCTGACCGCTCTGTTCATCGGTTTTTACTGTAAAGGTAGGATCTTCTTCAGCTAATTTAGAGAGACCATTAGACAGTTTATCCAAGTCTTTCTGAGTCTTAGGCTCTACAGCGATACCGATTACAGGATCGGGGAAGTCCATTGATTCCAATACAATTGGAGCATCTTCCTCTGCAAGCGTATCACCAGTACGAATATCCTTGAAACCGACTCCTGCACCAATATCACCAGCACTGATTTCATCAACAGGATTCTGGTGATTAGAGTGCATCTGGAAGAGACGTGACACACGTTCTTTCTTACCAGAACGCACATTATAGATATAAGAGCCTGCAGTAACCTTACCCGAATAAACACGGAAGAAAGTCAAACGACCAACATATGGGTCTGTAGCAATCTTAAATGCAAGAGCGGAAATTTTCTCGTCCTCATCTGCCTTGCGCTCCTCTTCAGCACCAGTATCAGGATTGGTTCCGATAATATTAGGAGTATCAATAGGAGAGGGCAAGAACATACAAACATAGTCAAGCAATGTCTGAACGCCTTTATTCTTGAAAGAAGATCCGCAAGTCATAGGAACGATATCAAGCGAAAGCGTACCCTTACGGATAGCTGCTACAATTTCGTCTTCTGTGATAGTAGAGGGATCCTCAAAGAATTTTTCCATCAAAGCATCATCGCACTCCGCAGCCACTTCAAGCATCTTACTACGCCATTCTTCGGCTTCTGACAACAGGTCAGCGGGAATCTCTTCCACATCATATTCAGCTCCCATGGTCTCATCATGCCACAGAATGGCTTTCATCTTGATGAGATCGATAATGCCCTTGAAGTTTTCTTCAGCTCCGATAGGAATTGAAACAGGACAAGGATTTGCGCCCAAAACATCTTTCATCTGACGGACAACTTCATAATAGTCAGCACCCGAACGGTCCATTTTATTAACGTATCCGATACGAGGAACATTATATTTGTCTGCCTGACGCCAAACGGTTTCAGACTGAGGTTCTACGCCACCCACTGCACAATAAGTTGCTACAGCACCGTCAAGAACACGAAGCGAACGCTCCACTTCTGCGGTAAAATCAACGTGTCCCGGAGTGTCAATCAGATTAAACTTGTACTGTTTGCCATTCCAAGTCCAATAAGCAGTAGTTGCGGCTGAAGTAATAGTGATACCACGCTCCTGTTCCTGAGCCATCCAGTCCATAGTAGCGGAGCCATCATGGGTCTCACCGATTTTATGAGTCTTACCTGTATAAAACAGAATACGCTCCGAAGTCGTAGTCTTACCGGCATCAATGTGAGCCATGATACCGATATTACGCGTAAAATTTAAGTCATGCTTTGCCATTGTTTATTCCTTATTAGAATCTGAAATGTGCGAATGCACGGTTAGCCTCAGCCATACGGTGCATATCTTCCTTACGCTTGAAGGCGCCGCCCTGTTCGTTAAAAGCGTCCATAATTTCGGCAGCAAGCTTATCGGCCATAGTCTTACCGCCACGCTTACGAGCAAAATTAATCATATTCTTCATGGAAACAGACTCTTTACGGTCCGGACGGATTTCCGTAGGAACTTGGAAAGTAGCGCCACCGATACGACGGCTCTTCACCTCTACTTGCGGAGTAATTTTATCAAGAGCAGCCTTCCATATTTCAAGAGCGGATTTTTCCTGATCTTTCATTTTCTCACCCACAATTTCGAGGGATTTATAGAAAATCTCATAAGAGATATTCTTCTTACCATCATACATAAGATGGTTTACAAACTTGGAAACCTTCTGATCTCCATAAACGGGATCCGGAAGAATCACACGTTTTTTAGGCTTTGCTTTTCTCATTGTCTTGAGTTGATTTGTTTTGTGTTAGGGCTGCAAAAACAGTTCTTCAATTCCCCATCGGGACATTTACTCAACCTCCTGCAAACCAACATTATCCATTATAATTTACTTCTTAGCTGCTTTAGGACGCTTTGCACCATATTTGGAGCGACGCTGGGTACGACTAGCCACACCGGCGGTATCAAGCGTACCACGAACGATATGATAGCGCACACCCGGAAGGTCTTTCACACGACCGCCGCGAACGAGTACAATAGAGTGCTCCTGCAGATTGTGGCCTTCTCCCGGAATATAAGAGTTCACTTCCTTAGAGTTAGTCAAACGAACACGGGCCACCTTACGCATAGCCGAGTTAGGCTTTTTAGGCGTAGTTGTATACACACGCACGCAAACACCGCGGCGCTGAGGGCATGAATCCAAAGCAGGAGACTTACTCTTGTCTGCTGCTGCGCTTCTACCCTTTCTTACCAATTGTTGAATAGTAGGCATTTGTTTGAATTTTAATTTGTTATTATATATTTATTTTCCTATTTTCAATCGTAGCGCAGGTGCACACTGCACCTTACGGCCAGCAAAGTTACAAACTTTTATCGGAACAGACAAGATATTCAAGCCCTTATTATAAGGTATCCATCTGATTTCTCTATTTTTTATTCTTCCCCCAAACTGACCAAGGCTTCATTGTTTACCATCTTTTTATTTCTATTGGCATCTTCTATTCGCTTCATATTAATCCTTGCATTTCCATTTGCCAGGTCCGAAAATCACACAGTCATAACCACCAGCAAAGCTATGATAGAGATAGCCGCCCAAAGCACAACACCTAATACCAGAGGCCGCAAACCAACCGTTCGCACAACAGACACAGACAATCCACTACCTATCAGAAAAAGCGTCATGCCAAGCAGTTTTCGCGAGATATCTACAATGCCTCCAGTAATGGCATCGGGAATATCCACATAAGTATTCATTACCATTGCCACGACAAAGAACAATATAAACCAAGGTATAGTAATTTTTTTACCACGGGATCGAAAAACAAACGTCGAGCATATTACCAAAGGAATTATCCACAGAGCCCGAGTAAGTTTTACTGTCGTTGCAACTTTCAGGGCTTCTTCACCATAAGCAGCACCAGCACCAACCACCGAACTGGTATCATGTATGGCAATGGCCGCCCAAACTCCAAAATCCGTCTGGCTCATCCCCAACATCTCACCTATAGGAGGAAACACGAATAGCGCCACTGCATTAAGTATAAATATTGTTATCAGAGACAAAGACATCTGATTATCATCGGCATCAATCACCGGTCCTACGGCAGCTATCGCACTACCACCACATATCGCCGTTCCCGATGCTATTAAATAGGAGCTTTTTCTATCCACACCCAGAAGTCGTCCGATCAGGACTCCAAGTAACATAACTCCCAACACCGACACTACCGTAAAAAGCATACCTTCCCTGCCAGCTGCCAACGACTCATGCAAGTTCATACCAAAACCTATACCTACCACAGACACTTGCAACGCTATTTTAGACGCCCGTTTGGATAGTGAGGGATAGGCATTTCCGATTGTCAAAGCCAAAACAATTCCAATCAGCAAAGACATCGCCGGAGACAAGAAAGCAGACATCGCCAACAAGACGAAAAACAACATACATGAAACACGTGTAAAATTCATTGTCATCATAATATATAATAAAGAATGTCTCCGCCCAGCATATTTACCAGACGAAGACAGAAAAACTAATTCCATAATAAACAGACAGACGGCAAATATTTCATATTGCCAGTACTTTTCATTCCTCTTCTTTCTGTTCTTTATATGTTATACCCGCCTCTTCACATTGCACGGCAAAATTTCGTTTGGGATTGCTGCCATAACGATTAAACCCCTTAGCTCCCGGCATAAATAGAGGAAGCAAAAAGAACACCACAAGTTGCAAAGCACTAATAACGTAGCTAAACGAGGAAACAGCAGAAGGCAAAATCAAACTTTTTCCCGCCATCATATTCTCCATTGAATTGCCATAAGCCAAAGCGACACAAACAGACCAGACGACATTAATAATCAGGAAAGTTCCAGGCACCCACCCTGACCATCCGAAATCATGATAACGCTTCACAATTGCTATAAAGAAAGGGATATAACTGCAAACGATCAGAAGCAGCATAACAAGCATACCGATAGTTCCTCCTAAAAATGTCACCAGTCCCCCGAGAACAGCCAAAAAGAATACCAGCACAACGTAAATAATAGCATAAAGACCAAAATGGAAGCGTCGCAAACGACCAGTAGGATTAAGCAGACCGGAAAAGAACTCCCGATCATTATCTATAAAATTTTCATATTCACTCATGTACAAAATAATGAAAGTTATAAAATATGTGATTACAAAGCATTATGTCGGCCGGATCTAACAATGACCCGGCCGACATTTAAGACATAAACTTTTTTAATTAAACCAGACGACGGATAAGATCTTCACGATTACCCGGCAAAAGGTCCAATACCGGCACTTCTATCATAGTATAGCACCCAGGTTTTTGACGCATGGCCGCACGAGCCGCACAAACAAGCACCTGACCGGTAAGAGCCGGATTGTTAATTCGCATATTAAATTCAAACAGTTGGTTTTGCGTTGTTCCGCTGACACCCTTTCTCGTAAGATTCACTCCATGCCCCATGTCTATGACGTCATCCACGCTAGGTACCTCGATAACGTGTGTCTCATCATTTACAAAGTAAGCATCGGCCTTGATGGCAGCCGCCACTTCCGCAAACTGATACCCCTCTTCCACTTCTATGTAAACCATACGGCGATGTATGCCGGTACCTGTAGGAATTGTCATAGAGAGCGCTTTTCTCACACCTTCAACGGCCTTAACCGCCACAGTATGCCCCATTGACATACCTGGACCAAAATTAGTATAAGTAATACCCTTGGGAGCTATAGCCTCAAGCAAGGTACGCACCACAGAATCACTTCCCGGATCCCAACCGGCGGAAATAATACTCACCGCACCGCCACAACGGGCAGCTTCGTCAAGCGAACGACGCAAGTCTACAATTTGAGTATGAATATCAAAGCTATCAACGGTATTAATACCTAACGCTAATATTTCCTTCGCATATTTCTCCACACTGCGCGTCGGCGTAGCAAGAATAGCTACATCGACACCTTCCAGTTCACAGATGTTCTTCACGACAGGATAGGCATCCAGTTCGGCAGGTTTATCAGCCGCACCATTTCGACGCACCACACCAGCAACCTCAAAATCGTCAGCGGCTTCAAGAGCCTGAAGGGCATAGCGTCCGATGTTACCATACCCCACTACAGCTGCTCTGATTTTCTTCATCATTGTCAAGTTTTTTATTTAGTTGCAAAACAATATTGTTTTGTGGTGCAAAATTACAATTTTCTATTGAAATATATCAAATAGCATTATTTAAAATCTATTTAAATACAAAATTTAAACTTTAAGGAACAATCTCCGACAATTTTACAGTTATAAAAAAACAATATATCTTTCCTGCCACTATCCGGTCATGCTCTCCCAAAAACAAAACAAGTGCCCAAGAGGCAAATCTCCTGGGCACTTGTTATATATTTAGAAGCTGAGCTTTTTACTTCTGATCATCAATAGTGGAAATGCTCACGCGGTTCCAGTCGGGTTCAGAGAACATATTACCTACGCCCTGACCTTCAGCCTTGATGCGGTCGGCAGAAATCTTGTATTTCTTCACGAGGATGGTCTTAACAGCTTCAGCACGGGCCTGAGCGAGACGTTCGTTGAAAGCAGCATTACCTTCGGGAGAAGCATAACCCTTGATGCTTACGGTAGCATCCTTGTGATTCTTCAAGTAAGTGGCGATACGCTCAACATTAGGCTGCTGAGACAAATCAACGACAGACTTGCCCTGACGGAAGGTAACAACAGACTCCAATTTTTCAGTAGTGGTGTTCGTAACCGTATTGGTAACAATGCGCTCTACCTGAGGTTTCTGATTGCGGGCCTCATTCAGACGCTGCTGCAAGTCACGGATTTCAGCATCCTTGGCAGCGAGGTGACCGTCCTTGCTACGTACAGTACCACGCAAGTCGTTAATTTTAGCGTTCAAACCGTCAACTTCTGCCTGATCGTAAGCGCGGACATTGGTAAAGTGGTGCTTGCCGTTGCTGTTCTTGAAGTGATAAGTCACACCGGCCAACAATTCGATAGCGCTGTTATTAACATTGTAGGAATTGTTACCGTTCGTGTTACTCTTATCCATGCTGTAAACGATAGCAGGCTTAAAGGCTACGGTCCATGCCTTAGCTTCACCGAGGTTGAAATTGAAATTCATACCAAACTTGGAAGTAAGGAAGTTATTGTCCTTTGCCATGCCACTGTTGTAGAATTCATGTCCCCAACCGGCACCGGCTACAGCTTCCATTTCGAAAACACGGGGAGCACCCTGATAACCGCCGAAGAGGTTAAAGAGATTCACGTTACCAAGCATGCTAACGTTCATTTGGTCGATACCCGTGCGGCTGGGAGTTGTATTGTTGTTGGCCAAGCCCTGAAGAGTCAAGCCGAATACGGGAGTTACTTGCTTGGTCAGTTCAAGACCGTAAGTACCACGCATACCGCCCCAGAATGCATTATGGGTAGTTTTGGTAATGCCACCACCTACAAGGCCGATTGACCAGTTGTCGAAAAACTTGTTGCCTTCAACAGACTGTGCACTAGCTGTCATAACAGCGGCACCGATTGCTAATACAGATAAAATCTTCTTCATAATAAAATAGTTTTATAATAAAACATAGAGTGAACAACTTCGCCACACAAGGCTGTGCAAACGTGTTAACTACTCGTTTAATCTGGTGCAAAGTTAAAGAGAAATCATATTAACCTCCAAATTAAAATCCATTTTTTAACAATTCTCTCTAAAGTCTCACATATCCCCCCTTCATAAGGCCCTTAATCCCCTTGTATTATACATCTGTTAAAACTTAACCCGTGTATTTTCAATACAAAACTACGTTTTTCCCGGCATAAACGAGCAAAAAATCCCGCACTATCCATCCCAAACATCATTTCATATATTATAAGGTTACTTTTGAACTAAAAAAACAATAAGCAGGCCGGTGTATTCTCTAACCGGCCTGCTTATTCATATTTCTCTTTCTATCTATTAAAGACATGCTTTGCCGGCCGGCCAATCCACGCTTGCGGCTGTTTCAGTTTAAAGATATAAGCCAGAGTGGCGGCCGTGTCGAATTGCATCATGCTTTCCCGGAATTCCCAACCTTTTCTAATACCTTTTCCGGCTATAATAAAAGGAATTTCCATCTCCTGAAGCGTAATGCCTCCATGCCCTTTCCTGATGCCTCCATGGTCTGCCGTCATAATAATTATTGTATCATCCCCAATGCCCGCCTCTCTGACGGCTTGCAGGATACGACCCACCTGCACGTCCAGTTCCTCCAGTTTTTCATAATATCCGGGAGTGTCGTGGCCGGCGGCATGACCGACATGGTCCAATTGGTCAAAACAGACGGCGAAAAGATGGGGCTTTTCCTCCTTGATGTATTTAACTGCCATTTCACACAGACCGGTTGTATTCTTTTCATAGTCCGGGCAAATGGCATGTCTGGAAAGCGACAGAGTGTCCACCAGATATTTAATACCTTCCCATTCATAGAAACATGCTGTAACGGCCTTGGGATTCTGCTCCCTCATAACTGAGAATATGGTTGGGAAGATGCCGTTCCCGTTGACCGTCCTCGAAGGTATTTCGGGAGTTCTCGATCCCCATGTGGTATATCCGTGCAGTTCCGGACCGACTCCCATAAACATAGACGCCCAGTTGACAGCACTCGACGAAGGCAGTACCGAGCGGTCTTTCATAGTGTAACAGCCCGATTCCATGACCGAACGGATATTCGGTATTTTCGCCTTAGAGACGCTGTAACCTCCCCATCCGTCAAGCGCGATGACAATCACATGCCCGGCTCTCCATTTGGCAGCGTGAACCGGATGGAATGAAAATCCGGCAAGCAGAAAAAGGATTGATAAAACAAGATTTCTTTTCATAGCGTATTAGTTTTGATTCACCCGACAACAATAATAAATTAAATCCACAACAAGCCAAACACCTTTCCTTAATTCCGAAAGAAAAACATAGCCCCGACTACCCGTCGCCAGCCCGTTTCACCTGAAAACACGGAGTTGCCATCCATAATCGGACAATACTGACGTTACAGGAAATCCCGCCCGTCTTTCCGTCTCTGTCGCTTTTCATCCCATGCGTAGTCAAACGAAAAATCCGCTCCCGAAAATAGCCGGTAAAGACAAATTTACAAGTACGAACCTTGGCCGAACCACCGGAAAACTTTAAATTTGTGGTCGCTGCCGCAAGCTGCCGGCAAAATTATCTTCAAAAAAATACATTCACATTATAACAAACACTACTTATCATGGAAAATAACAACGACAACCAGTTGAAAATCGAACTTTCTCCCGAAGTGGCCGAAGGCACTTATGCCAATCTTGCCATCATCACCCACTCCAGCGCCGAAGTGGTAATGGATTTCATCCGCGTATTGCCCGGCGTTCCCAAGGCCAACGTGAAGAGCCGCATCGTGCTTGCCCCCGAGCATGCCAAACGCCTGCTTTTCGCCTTGCAGGACAATGTTGCCAAATACGAGAAGGCATTCGGCCCCATCAACCTTCCCGGCGCGGAACCACAGGGAGAAGGCCGCACCGCCACTCCTTTCGGCATGCCCGAAGGAAAAGCCTGACAACAGGCCGGCGGCATTTGCACGGATAAAAGAGCAAATACCATCAGAGGCGTATCCCGCGGGATACGCCTCTGATGGTATTTGTCACATTGGCGGACCATCCGTACAGATTATTCCACAGCCGGTCCGCCCGTTTTTCCTCACGACTCTTTTAAGATGTAGTAAACGCCTTTCGGCAAGGAATCGATAACATTCTTACCCGGCTGTAACTGTAGTGAAAGACGCTTCATGCCGGACATATCCCAGATGGAAACGGCAGCGCCCCACTCACTTTTCACGACCATGCGTCCGTTGCTGTAAAGTTTCAAGGCCCGGTTGCCGGCATTGCCCTGCTCCACCTTTGAGATGCCGGTAGTCTCCACCTTCTTCAAGGTCATGCAGTCAATATCCGACACCCATTCCGAAGGATTTGACAGACGGATGACGTTATTCCCTTTCCTCAGCACTACCCGGACGGTTTTTTCCGTCAGCTTGTTCGTACCGGGTTCACTGGCCGTAAGTTCCACACGGGTTTCCTCACCGCCGTTCACGCTCACGTTGACAAAGCGGTCTTCCCACTGCACATAGCGGAGCGTCATGTCGTACACACCACCTTCAAGGCTATATACATCACGCCACTCCAGCCAGTTTTCAGGATGGTTGCCGAGCCATCCCACCTTAGCGCCGCCCGAGCATCCGGCCATTTCCTCGTAGGTGGCATATCCCAACTGCTTGTTCATGCCGATGTCCTGATAACGTTCCAGCCATGCCGTTTCGGCTTCGTAAAGGGTACGTTCAAGGCGTTCGGCGGCTTCGAGGCGGTATATTTTCGTGTCGTGGGCCGGCACCGTCACCCTCATGGTCCCTCCGGTCACTTCGGCCATGTCTTTGCCGGCAAAGAGGTCACGCACTTTCACAGTCCCGCCGAGATCCACCTCAGCCATATTGAGCGTAAAGGCTTTGGCGGCATCGCCGGAATTGTAGAGGGCCACCGCCCGCGTCTTGCCGTTGAGTGTCTCCACATCCTTGACATAAAGATAAATGCCGTTTTCCACTCTCACCACGCGCGCCTGCAAAGCCAGCGGGTCCTGATTGAGGGCTATCAGCTCCTTGTTCTTGATGAGATTGAGCGAGGTTTCGGGAATGGTTTCCATATTACAGCCGATGAGCAGCGGCGAACTCTGAATGCACCACATGCCGAAGTGGGTGCGCTCCTCAGGAGCGGTCATGCCACGGCCTATCTCAAGCATGTCCATGTCGTTGAAAGCACCTTCGGTGGCGTAAGCCGAAAGATAGCGGTTTTTGGCTATGATGTTCTTCACAGAGTTCCAGTTGGCCTGAATGTCAGCCGAAATGCGCCACGACGCCCCCACACTGTGCACCCATGTTCCGGGAAAAGCCCAGCGGCACACATTAACGCGCGCATCGGTGCGGCCGGTATTATCGATGGCCCGGCGTATGGCCGTGTAGCGCTCACGCTCATCAAGGTCGAGGTGTTCGGTATTCTGGCCGGGATCGCCGCCGCAGAAGTCTATCTTTATGAAGTCAAACCCCATTTCCTTAAAATAGAAATCGGCGTCGCGCTGGTCGTGACCGTAAAAGCCCACGCCTTCGGCTATTTTGTCGTTGTCCCAGTAGTTGCCGCAGGTGTTGCGGCCGGCATCGGAATAAATTCCGGCTTTGAACCCGAGCGAATGAATGTAGTCGGCCACCGGCTTCAGTCCGTCGGGAAAACGTGTGGGATGAATAAGCAGGGTACCGTCGGCGGCACGACCACCAAAGAATCCATCGTCGATATTGATGTAACGGTAGCCGACATCCTTCAGCCCCTTCTCGACCATAGCGTCAGCCTGCCGGCGAATAAGTTCGTCACTGATGTTCACACGGTAAGTGTTCCACGAACTCCATCCCATAGTGGGCGGTTCGTAGGCCTTTGCGCCGACCATTGTCAACAAGGCGGTTGCCAACAGCCAATGTCTCTTTTTCATAAGTTGTTTGTTCTTGCGGTGAATAAGAATTTTCCTGTATCTATCTGATTGATAGAACTTAATTAAAAAGTAACAAGTTACCAGTAATGATTTAGCGACAATATAGATGTACTATAATACTGCGTTTCGCATTTTGTTAAACAATTCTGGTACAAAAGTAACCAAACTCCTTGATTGTACAACAACTTGGCTACTAAATATTCATTTTTCATCATTCTTACTAAAATCAAGAATTCTGCTATACTATTACGTATTTGAAGTTTTTGTTCATTATTATAATCTGTTTGAAAGGATTTCATCGACTTTCGACAATAACTTATCAGTTATCTCCTTGCAGATGCAGTTCGCCAATGCCTTATCGCATTTCTCTATTTCATTTCGGCATATCTCCCCCAATCGGGCATCTTCTTCTGTATAACTTCCTTTTATCTACTACCATCCATCGAACAATAGCTTTGTATTGGTCTTTTATTCCCATTATCTTTGAGAGCCACGACTTTGGCTGCTATATCTTTGAATTGAAAGTCCATAATCAATATTCTTTTATTAATTCACTCACTTTATTTATCACCCGATATTCCAAATCTTCAAACAGTTTAAAATGTGCCTTGCCACAACGAATTTTCAGTCTTTCACTTGGATATAGTTTGTCCAAATCAACAATAGGGGTTCCTGTGTCTTTGGTCTCTGCAACAAAATAGACTCGTTTGTCATCTTCAAACACCACTGCCCAGTCGGGATTGTAACTACCTATCGGCGTAGGAATTTTAAACCAATCCGGTAATTTGAAGTAGAATTTGACTTGGTCGCTTGTCTCACAATCACGGGCAAAAGTATTCTCTACAGAAGAATCCAGTGGAACATATTCATCATAAATGGTCTTATTCGTATCCGAAACTTTAAACGTAAAGTCATTCAGGTAAATCTCAAGTTCTTGTTCTTCAAACAGCCGCATTTCGTATGCTGAATCACCAATCTTGTGATACTCTATGCCTTCAATCATCAATTCCTGCAATACACGTTTGATTTTATCTACAACCTGATCCATGAAGAGTTGCGGATTGATTGCCAAATCATCAAGACGCTCGGATTTAACAAGGATATGCATTATCGTTGAGCGAGTCAGATCTGTTCGGTTTTGGATATAACCCAAAACATCAGGTATAAAGTAATCGGAAGAATGGATGGATATTTTGTCTCCTTTATATTGGGTACTAATACCCTTATTCGAAATAACAACCTCCGTTTTCACAGAACGAATGGTAGGAGCACTGATACAAGGCATCTTTTTGATTTCCTTGCTTGCTTTTTCAACAAGCGTATTGGTATTATAATTTACACGATACATAGTCTTTGCTTTCAACTTTTCCCAGATTGTAAGAAACAATGAGTCAGCTTCAAATCCTTTTTTATACTTGATCGATACCCTATCGCGTTTTGGCTTAATACGTCCACTAAAATCAACGCCACAATCTTCTTGCAACTCATTTTGAAGAGCCTTTGCGAAATCGTTATAGGATTCGTTGGCAACTACGGTCAGACGGTTTATGTTTCTGTCATAGCAACGCATTCCATCTTGATTAACTGCTAGCCGAAGTCCACGCCCAATCTCTTGGCGTTTCTTTATTTCTGACTTGGTTTCATTAAGTGTGCAGATTTGAAAAACATTCGGATTATCCCAACCTTCTCTCAATGCCGTATGCGAGAAAATGAAACGAAGCGGATTATTCATATCCAGCAATGTTTCTTTATCTTTCATAATCAAGTTGTAGGTATCGTCATCGGCTTGTGTTCCACCTGACGTATCCTTTACTCGCCCTTTTTTATCTTTTGAAAAGTATCCATTATGGATTTTGTCAGAATACTTATTTAATGATTGATACGCTGGCTTGTGCATCAATTCATTGTATATTTCTTCAAACCATGTGGCAAACTTTCCATCGACAATGTTACCTTGTGCATCATAGCTCCGATAGTTTGCTACTCGGTCGATAAAAAAAAGGGATAAAACTTTTATACCTTGTTTGTTTAGTTTTAGTTCCTTACGTAAATGTTCCTCTACGGTACGGCGAATTTGGAACTTCATTATTTCATCGTTTAAATCATCTTTCCGTTGTCCCTGATAGAGAATCTCGCCGTTTGAAAATGTGATACAACCATTTGCTGCATCAATTTCTTCTACAATATACCCGTTGCGATAAATCTCTCTTTCATTAGAAAGTGCATATAAATCGCTACCTACACGAACTGTGACGGATTTCTTTTTTACTCCATCTTTGTCGTTTACGTCAATGAATACTTTTGCCGTGACTTTTGTCTTGGCGGCAGCTATGGACTCCAATGCAACGAAAGCTCCATTCATAGAATTTTCTTCCAAAACTGAATCAACCTCAATCTGTTTCACCAATCCCAAATCATAAGCTTTAATAGGATTCAGGCTATAAATCAGATTATAACGGTTACGGTGTGTCGCCGAATAACGCAGCGTGCAAAGCGGGTTAAGGTTTGAGATAGCTGCCACACGTTTTTCCGATTCCATGTTCTGCGGTTCATCCACAATCACAATAGGCTGAACAGATTGGATAAATTTGATAGGTTCTTGTCCGCTCAGTTTGTCGTTAGGCTTGTTGATTACGTTTTCGTCTTTCGCAAAAGAGTCGATATTGATGACCAATATCTCGATATTGTCACCTGTTGCAAATCCTCTTAATTGAGAAATCTTGTTACGGTCGTAAACATAAAACCGAACGGGAGTATTGTCATAGAGCGTTTGAAAATGCTCGTGCGTGATTTGCAGGTTTTTTAAAACACCTTCCCGAATAGGTACTGACGGAACCACAATTACAAACTTCTTGAATCCATACTTTTTGTTTAATTCATAGATTGTACGCAGATAAACGTATGTTTTGCCTGTACCTGTTTCCATTTCAACCGAAAAATGCATGTCTTTAAGCGTATCGGAACACGGGATCTCATTTTGTTCCTGTACTTTTTGCAAATTGGCAAGAATTCGTTCTTCCGATAAAATAAATCTATTGCCAATTCCTGCTATCAAATCAAGCGTACCAGCCTCATCCAGATTATATTGGCAATCTGAATACTCAAGCGTTTGCCCTTCGAAGAGATTGACTACTGCTTGTATTGCTTTTTGCTGATAGTCTAAATTGGACTCAAAGGTTAGTTTCATTGGATATTCTTTGAAAAGTCAAACATTAGATGATATAAAACTAATTCATTCCCAGAGCTATGAGTATGTTTTGACACATAGGAATAAAAATATCCATTAGCAAAATTTTCATATTGCATTTGCTGTATTGCATTTGCATTAACTGACTGGTCTTGAGCATTGACAAGATTTGTATTCAACATCGAATTTATATTATTGACAATACCCTCTTGTATATTCACCGGTTCTACAAGAAAACCAAACATGGCACTACAACCAAAATACGAAGAATAATATCCGGTAGAAAACCTACATATTCCATTCTTTACATATTCTGCATTCAACCCTGTTGTTCCTTTGAGGTTAGTTGCATTTAACCTTTTGCATTCAATAATATAATAGGCCCTATCGTTCACATATTCATCTTTAGTTGGGAGAATACGAATATCAACTCTTCCAGTGGTTTCAGGTACTTCTTTATCAAAAATCAAATGCCTTAATTCGTTTTTCACTTTAAAGTCAAAGTCTTTTAAATATTTCAAGAATTCATCCCTAATCAAGTTTTCATCGTTTGACAAATTTATACCAGAGTTCAAAATCAAATTATACACGATAACACATTTTGTCAGAATAAACTCGAAATTTGAATATTTTCGAGTTCGCGAATAATTGAAAGAAGACGCATCTAATATGTTCATCATTCTCCGTCCCTCCCTACTCTTAACATTGCGTCATCAAATTCATTCACATCTAAATATGCTATTGCCTTATGCCATAAACGTTTTTCATTTGGCTTGAAAATATAAAAGTATTCCTTTTCAAATCCCCGGACATCCTTTTGTACAAATAATGCATCAGTCAACTTTTGGGAAGTCAACGCTATAATAGTGGGCAATAAGTCTTCATTATCAGAAGTATAAACGATATCATTGATGAACATATTTTCATCAATGACTTTAAAATACATTCCTATAACTTGTTTGGAATATAGAATTTCAACCGTGAAACGCTTCCCGTTTCTATTAAAACTATTGGCAAAACGGTCTATATACACTTGGGCATAGTCTTTTAGTATCGTATCTTTGGCATTCAGAGCTTTAAATAATGGACAGTTGTGCATAAGTTCTTTCTTTTTTTTAATACCGGCACTGTTTATGTGAATTATAGTACGACTGACGTTTAACGCATAGTCAACAATATCATCATCAACTACTGTCAAATTTAACGTGTTTTTAATATTACTATTACAAGCATTTGATTCATCTTCTATCGTTTTATCAATATTATATAATTCATTTGCATTCAAAAGCATACTTTTCTCTTTCTGATCACGCAACTTATATAACCCTTCTAGTGTTTCATAATAATCCTTATCAAGTGCGACATATGGAAGACTTAGTATTTCAAATTCTTTTGCATTTTCACGTTCTATGCCAACAGAAGAAAAAGTTTGAATAGATAAATATGATGAAATATCAGATGCAAAAATACATGCAATATTTTTCAAAATATTCGTATCACCCTCTCTATATGCTTTAATTGATAGTAAAGACTTCTTGAAAATCACATCTTTATATGAAATAGCAGATTTAAAAATGAGTTTTTTTGTATCAAGGCCATGACGGCAGAGAAGCATTGGCGCACAAAAAATATCTTTTTTGGTATTTCTAATTCGCCCTAATCTGTCTTTTTGGAAAGGAGTTACCTTTTGAGGATTTATAAAAAAGTTTTCTACTCCATAGGCATCAACAAAGTCCATGCCTCTTAATCCTGAAGCATCATATTTGGCTTTTTCTTTACTAAATGTAATACCTGTTGCCGATATAAATCTGTTATCATCAGCTATAATACTTTTTATTGAAGGTTTTTCCTTTAGTCTCTTTATTAAATTGAAATCTAAATATGAGCCATAAACCAGCACTTTCCAAAGCCAATCGTAATTTTTCAATCTATCCTGTTGCACTTCTTGGATGTCATTACTGCATACTGACAAAACCTTAAATATCGAAAAAAAACGACTTGGCTTCAATGAGATATGAGTGATAACATTGTTGTTTGTATTTTCTCCCTTTGCATATTTGTAAAACAATACACAAGCAGGAGCCACTGCTTTGTCATTCGATTTCTCAAAAACTTCTTTTCTAACAGCCGCTAATTCAAATATTTTTTTTATATGGAATTCTTCTAATAAATACTGACGGAATGGACTATACCCGTCTTTTGAATTGAGATTATATAAAGACATACTATGAATGACTAACGCCACTTCTGTTTCCTTTTGACAGAAATCACTTGCTCTGAAAACAAAATATTCTGCTAATTCATTATTATTCACTTGTATGCAATATTTTTTATCTCTTTCTTCTTTCTTTCTTTCCTTAATGTATTTTCGTGCAACTTCATCCCCACCAGACCCTTTCCAAGGAGGATTACCAATTATGTAGTCAAAGTACAACTTTCTATCTTCCAAGGCTTTCAAATCCTTATTATCCAAATCAAAAGTATCACTACAAATAAAATTTGTCCCTAATAAGTTGGGAAATTTAAAACTCCCAATATCAGCAGGTTTTTGATAATCAAGCAACGTTAGGTAAACAGAAAAGATAGCAACTTGTATTGCGCTCGGGTCTTTGTCTATACCAAAAATATTTTCTTGAGCTATACTCTTTAATGTTTGCCTGAAATCATCAGTATTAGTATCTGTTATTTCATTGATTGCTATGTATTTCTCTATGATTTTTCGTAATGATTCAACTAAAAATATTCCAGAGCCACAAGCCGGGTCTAGAACTTTACAATTGTAATCATTTGATTCCTTTAGCTTTTTCCCTATAGTCTCAGATACAATATAATCAACTAAAAAAGTAGGGGTATAATAAGCACCTTCAGTCTCTTGATTTTCTTTTCCAATAAATTTTTCATATATATTGCTAATAAACTCTATTGGCAGAATAGAAAAATCATATATATTAAATAAAGATTGTTGTCCCGTTGAGATTTCATCACTTCGTAACAATCGGATGAGAACATTTAGTGCATCTTGGCCTATTGTATCGAACTCACTCTCACTTATATGGAACATATCTCCATTAAAACCAGTATCTTTATTTTCTATATGTCGTATAAAAGCGATAAATTCATTTCTGTTGCTCAAACAATTACATAAATCATCATTGCTCCATAGTTCTTTCTCTTGATAGTTAAGCCTAACATGGCGATCTATAAGATATCTGAAAAAGATTATTTTACCCAATAGAGCATTTGCAGTTGTTTGGGTTAAACCTTTTTCCTTCAGGAGTTTTTGTACAGCTTCAATATTTTCCAATAAGCGATAATCGACTCTGTTTTTATAGCTTATATCATCATTGTACTTTTCCCATGTTTTGCCGGTTACTAGCTCAAAATAGGTAAAATCATTTAAAGTTTCGTTTCCGCCTAATCTCTTTAATAATTGTTTATTCTCATCAATAGCAAAGCCATTGAATATTTCAACTACATTGTTTTCAACAATAATAACGATTGGGGATTCATTAAAGTTCCAGATTGCTTGATGTAGAGCCTTGTTATCTAGGGGATCTTTAAAAAATAGAATAAGAGGCTTGTTATCGAAACAGAAGAAAGCATCTAAAGTCCTTAAGAATTCATTTTCTTCCAGCAAACGACAGACACGACTTGGAAGTACTACTTTTTTTTTCCAGTCGTTATCTGATAGCCGTATAAGGCTATCATCAGTGAATGAGAGTTTATCATATATTTCTTGTAAGCCCATATATTTCCTTCTTATATCGTCTTAAATTCAATGCCTGCATCACGCATTTGCAGGACAGTATTGGTTTTTAATTGATCATTGCCTTCAAACAAGCGATCGAGTGCGATGACTTTATCAGGATGTTCAGCTAAAACGGAATTTACCACATCTTGAGTGGCTGATTCCAACATCAGAATCAATTCATTGCTATTAATGAGATAATATCCTTCTTTCTGTTCTATGACGCTATTCAAGTCCTTACCACTCTTCAACAACAATTCATAAACCATATTGTTAATTGTGGCATTTTCTGTCACCGGATCAAGGAAGTCCAATATTTGTTGTTGCCATTCTTCTTTGTCGGAACCTTTAATGTCTCTCCATTGTTTGAAATTGCTATCGGAGAGTTTAAATACCTTAACACCGAGGTCAGGCATTGTTACGGTTTGTCCTTCATCAAAAGACTGTTGTTCTTTCTGTTTGGCTTGTTCCATCTCAACTTCTTTGCGAATTTTAGCTCCTGCACGACGAATGCGCTCCTTTGATATTTCAGCGATGGTTTTATAACCACCCTTATATGCTTCACTTTTTTCTTCGCATAACTCGGGGAGTTGAACGCAAATAAATTTACGATTTCCACCATCTTTATTCAGTTCCATTACGGCGTGGGCTGTTGTTCCACTGCCAGAAAAAAAGTCTAATAGAATATCATTTTCACCTAATCCAATATTCGCTAAAATAGTAATTAGGTCAAGAGGTTTAGGAAAATCAAAATATTTCGCACCAAAAATGCTTTTTATTAATTTCGACCCATCTGCCGTAGTTCCACAGTTAATAAATGTACGATAGGGTTTAAAACGTGCATCTGTATTTCTTATTTTCTCATATGCTATGTATGTCCCATCTTGCCTTTCAACAAATTCAACATCACCAGCTTCCACTATGGCTTTCATTGCTTTTCTTCCCCATCTCCAGCATCCTTCACTACCATCATTACGTATTGGATAGACTTCTTTTCCATTGGGACCTTTTATGGGAAAATACATCGTAGGTCTGTCTTCCCGTCTAGAATTAGAGCCCCACTTGTTTAGTTCCCTTCCACGTCGGTAACTTCCTTTTTCATCTTGCTTGTCTAATGTTTCTCCTACTAATTCCACTTTTTGCAAGGCTCCTGCAGGATTATCAGATTTCAGGTAGCATAAAACATATTCTTGGTCTGTGACAATTTTACTGCTATCACTTCCTCCTCCTTTTTTTGCATGCCAAATAAATTGCGCTACAAAATTCTCCTCCCCAAAGATTTCATTCATCAACATCCGAAGATTATACACTTCATTATCATCAATTGAAATAAATATCACTCCATCTTCACGTAGTAGGTTTTTTGCAAGATAAAGACGGGGCATCATCATGTTCAGCCAATTGCTGTGATATTGCCCATTCTCTTTGGCGTTCTTGCGAAACATTCCGTCACGTGTCATATAGCCTTCTTCATTCTTATCTCCTACACGACGTAAATATTCCTCTTTGTTCTCAGAAAACTTGTCTGGATAAATAAACGAGTCACTACCTGTATTATATGGAGGGTCTATATAAATCATCTTCACCTTCCTGAAATAACTTCTCTGAAGCACTTTCAGCACTTCCATATTCTCGCCTTCAATAAAGACATTTTGTGTGTTGTCAAAATCAACAGATTCCTCACGACAGGGCACAAGAGTAGCCGTTGATGGTTGCTGCATTACTCTGAAAGCTTCACTCTTGCCCGCCCAATTCAGCACATAGCGTTCATTAGAGAAGTTTACATTTTCGCCTAATGCAACTTTCAACTTTTCCCAATCAATATACCCCTCATCAAATACTTCAGGCATAAGTAATCGCAGGGTTTCCAACCGCTCTTTTTGTGGAGTTTGAGAATATCCGTCCATATATTTACTATACAATTTAACAAGCGAAGGTAGTGATAAATCTTAATAAGACAGGCATTACCTTCCCATTATTTTGATTCTGACGATAGATTTCTTTTGATCGCCCGACTTTGGAGGGTGGTTACTCCCTGCAAGGGCAAGGAGTGGTGAGTTACTCGCCGCCTTTTGAGTTACTCAAAAGACACCTTGCTCTATTCACCAGAATAGAAAAATCCGTCCTCGGACGGATTGAAAAGTTAGCTTTATTTTCTGTGTATTCTGTATAGTATGTCCGTTGGATAAACATACTATACAGAATATACACACTATACATTATTAATAAGCTGTGAAACTATAATTTTCCCCAAAGTTCAATGTCCTCTCCATAAAGTTCCAGATGATGCTGTGCCAGATTCTCAATCAATCCCGACACGCTCATCTTTCTGCCTCCCGGCCCGCGCACAATCTCATCGAGCCTATCCCGTGTATGGCAACTCACAAATACTGATTTGCGATCATCAATCTTGGGAACCTGTAAGAAGGTCTAGCGATATTGTTCCAATGCCTTCTCCTTTGTCTTTTCGCCAATACGTTTCCGAGTGGACGGTTTAACCGGATTAATAAGTTCAGTTTGCTTACCCGATGTACTTACTTCACTTTGTATAGTCAGTTCACTTGCCACATTTTGCAGTTCTACTCCCTTCTCTTAGCTTCCGGTTGTTTAGAGATTGGATTCTCTTTGCTCCTGATTTAAATATCAGTCATCCATTTATCGGAACCCCTCCAAATTCCGGCCTGACGGGAAAAACGCCTGTCACGGCCGGTAATGTACGAGGCGCACCAGATAGTCGTAATGGTCGCCCCTATACAGTATCTCCGCCCTGAAACCGGCTTCGGCGGCCGCCCGGACCAGTGTGCCGGCATCAACGTAAAGCCAGTCGAAGGACAGCCCTTCCGTGTCGCCATATTTCATGCGGAAATCCACTTCACCATAGTAACCGTCGGCGGGGTCGTAGTCCATATTGCCGTCCTCGTCCTCAAACACGTAGCGGAGGTCGGAGGAGTCGGCAACGATGCTGCCGCCGGAGACCAGCAGGCAGGCGGCACGGCAGAAGAAGTCGCGGAGACGCCCAAGGCGCCCCACCAGCCCCAACCCGTTCATGAGCAGGAGCAGGGTGTCATATCCCTCTCCCACCTCATCGGTAAAAAAATCGGCCAGACGGGCATCGCGCACGCCGCGGCGGCGCATGCTCTCCACCGACAGAGGCGACACATCAACGGCCGTCACTTCGAGTCCGCGCGCCTGAAGGGCCAACGAATGGCATCCCGCTCCGGCACCCACATCGAGCACACGGCCGCGGCAGGCACCGAGCGCCATCCTTTCCAGCCGGCTCATTTGCGCCTCGGTGCGGAAAAGTGTTTTCACCGGCATTTCGTCTTCATCGAACAGCGAAGACAAAACGCGCAGTCGCTTGACGGGACGTTGCTCCAGATAATCTCTGATGGCTTCGCCCATAGGATCACGGTCGGGGGGAATAATCATGAAGCAAAAATACGTATTAAAACAAACATAGACAAGCAAGGCAGAAAAATTTCCTTTTCCCTACCCTATCCGCACCGTTGCCCTATCTGTCCGGCTCTTTGGCACTTTAACGTTTTTAACTTTCCGTTACATTTCAAAATGTTAAAATATAGGTTACAAGTAACGGAGAAGAAAAAGTCCTTACTGCAATTTTAACACGAATACTTGGAATCAAAACTCCAATACGGGGATTTTTGGGGAGAAATACGATGAAAAATCACTCGAAAATGCCTGAAAAACATAGAAAAAGCGGGACTTTCCACAGGGAAGTCCCGCTCCGCTATTACAAATATACGAAATTTTACGCCCGAAAGCAAATTATGTTAAAATCGCCGTTACCAGAAAAACCGGCATTCTTTTCCTGCCGCCATCTTGGCCTTCAACCTATTAATCACAGCATTCCCCACAAGGAAAATACGAAATCAACGGGGTTCCGTTATTTCATAGCCCTTATTCTTTTCATGGTTGCAATGTTCTATTAATGAGACTTATATTCTTCAATGTGTTGCATAGTATATCTCCCCTGAGGGATGTGGAGAGTGGTGGAAAGGAGGTCGGCCACCTGCCATCCCGTAGAACCACACCAAACCTGAAGGAAGCGGGCCGGAAACACGCTGCATCGGACGTAAAGAACGGTTGGAACAGGTTAGGACGCAAGCGGCGGACATATTCCCGGAAAGCATCGAAAGTCTGGCGGGTGGCCTCATCGGGCTGCTCGGGGAGCAACAATTCGGCATCCGTGGAACCATAGGAGCCGATGGTCAGAAGAACCGTGAAACTGAGAAGGAAGGTGAACCGCCGCTGCTCACGGTTCAGGTAAGTACTGAAATAGTACATGCCATCGGGAATACCAAAGTACCAAATTCCATGCCCACCTGCAGCACAGTAAGAGAAATAATCGGGCTGTTGATAAAGGCTAGCCCCCACAGTACCACGGCCGTCCTTATAGAGGCTGAAAACGACATCGGATGAAACGATGAAGCCCATGTAGTGACGGGGAAACTTCTTCTTCATCATCGGGCCGTTCCACATCTTGGGATAACCCGTCCTGTCGTTGTAGGAAGCATATCTCTTCTGGAGTTTTTTTGTAGACGTCAGGAGCGGGACGGCCATCGGGATGGCGCACCTCCATGAGGCGCATACGGCCGACGTAACTCCAGATGCCGCGGAGGCCGCGGGCCTCCTTCACCTCACAACCGTGTCGTCAAGGATGGGAGACAATTCTTTGGTCTGACGGAACATGTCAAACACCTGAGCACAAAGGGGAGGGAAAGCCTGAATACTACAAAAAACACATAAAAGCAACTTTTTCATAGGACAGACAGGTTAGAATATGAATACATAAGGAGCAAACCGCATCCTTCCCTTCTCAGGAAGCACGGAAGCGGCATGACTCGCAAATGCAATATTAGCAAATTATCTATAGACACCCGACTTTTTATTGAATAAATATTACGGAAAATGCAAAGAATCTCTGCATAACCGTTACAGTATCCATCAATTGAATCCTAGAAAGCCACACACTCAGTCAAGCCATTCACGCACACGGCGGCGAACGGCATTCGACTCGCTGAGCAAACGGATGAACTCGCAGGCGGAGCGCTTGCGGTAAGTTCCCTGAAGGGTGTGGACGCATCCCTGCATCTCGGTATCGGGCAGACCGATAGGGACAGCACGCACGCCTTGTTCGCCAGAAATGGCAGACTCGGAAAGAATGGTGACCAGACGGCTCTGGCGGATAAGTTTGAGGAGGATATTCACTTCGTTGAGTTCGGCACGTACATTAAGCCGTAAACGGTAACGGGCCACCAGCTGCTCGAAAACCTCGCGGGCCTGTAGCCCGCGGGCCGGCAAGGCTACATCATAGCGGGATATATCACTGAAACTCACGGTTTCAAAACGTGCCAAAGGGTGGTTGTCGTGAACGACGGCGGCCAGATGATTGTCAAAAAGAATGTGCGACTCCACTCCATCGTAACACTGCGACGGCTTGAAAGCAAGCACAAAATCCACCTCACGCCGCATGAGTTTCTGCATCAGTTCCGCCATGGGCAGATAGAATATATTGAGCTTGACGGCCGGATATTCCTTCATGAAGTCTATGAGCGTTTCGGTGAGGATGGGACTGAAGGTGAAGGTCACCCCAATATTGAGTGTTCCGGCCAAAAGCTGCTGCAAATCATGCAGACGGTCGGCACAGGCATTGGCGGCATGAAGCGTGCGGCGGGCATAAGGCAACAGTTCCGAACCGGCCTCGGTAAGTGTCACGGTATGACTGTTACGTAGAAAAAGCGGTGTGCTCATGTCCTGCTCCAATTGGCGGATCTGCTGCGAAAGGGTGCTTTGAGTGATACAAAGCGCTTTGGCGGCATCAGAAAAATTGAGCGTTTCGGCGGCTTTGACGAAATATTTCAATTGTCGGAGTTCCATAGGGCAAAGATACTATTTTATATCGGGATATGAGGTACGCCCGCTTACCATCGGGTGGCTCTGAAGGACTTGCCCTTAAACAAAAACACCGGAAGCAAGCCACCCACCACCATACCGACAATGATAAAGGCACAGGTGAGACCGTTGTAAGCCAGCAAATAAAGATAATGGCTGAATACGCTCTCCTCACTATGATAAAGACAGAGCAGCATGGCCTCGACAGTGCGGTAGGCATAAACACCGGGTATCATGGGCAGCAAAGCCGGAAAGAAACAGGTTTCCGCAGGGCACTTGGAACGCGGTGTGACCCACACGGCCAACATGCCGACAACAAAAGCGGCCAAAGTGCCGGCCGGAATGATGTGGACTCCCACCGCAGGCAACATCAGCACATAACGCAGAGAATGGCCGACAGCGGCCAGAAAAGCACAATAAGGATAGGCCCGCCGGGGAGGATTGCTGATACTGGCAAAACCAACAGCGGCAACAGCCGCAAAAAAAGCGTCCTGAAATATTTCCGCACACATAAGAAGTCAAAAAACAACTGAATAAAAAACTACAGCAGGCTACGCTCCATCAGTAATAAGCCGCAACAAAAACCGACGGAAAGACAAGCCGTGAGCACCACGGCATCGGCCAAACGGCAAAAGGCACAAAGATAATGCCCGCCGAGGAGGTCGCTCACCGAATTGATATAAGGTATTCCCGGTATGAGATAAAGTACACTGGTGCCTAATGCCACCTCAGGGGTAGTGCCCCATCCGAACACATGTCCGCCTGCTGCCAGCACGGAAGAGACAAAGGCGGAACACATAAAGACAAAACGCACATCCACTCCGCTACTCAGCAAGACCTGTTTGAGACGATAGCCGGCTAAAGTGGCTGAAAAAACCAACAGCATGGCAACGGCATCTCCACCGAACAGGCGGCAAAAAGAGGCATTGGCCACTGAAGCCAACAACAACACAAGCGGAGGAGAAACCGGCAGCACTTCATTCATCGTTTTAAGCCTGCGGCAGGCTTCGCTGAAAGTCGCCTTCCCGTCAGCCACTTCCCAGCTGAGCCGGCTCAGGCGGGTATTGAGGTCAAAACTGATGCCTGTATGGCGCTGACGGCGTAACTCACTGCAATTTTCGTTTCCCGCGGCATTGCGTACTGAGATATGGATATGTTTGGGCATGACGGCTACTTCGGTTTGCAGACCAAAAGCTCCGGAAATGCGATGCACATTCTTTTCAATTCGTATACAGGTGGCACCGCACCCCAAAAGCCAGGCCGCATAATCAGCCAGAAACCGACAGGCCTCATTCACTGAGGGATGTTCATTTACGCTCATCGCCGGGACAATAAAAGATTTCCTCATCCGTACCCATCTCCATGAAAGGCCGGCTATGCTCTTTCTCTGGGCGGTTCATCCCGCGGAATTTATTGATGAGCGAAAAGACGAAAACCAAAGCGGGCACCGCAGCGACCAGAAACCATACAATCATTTGCTTGTTCATAACTTCTATTTGAATAATTTGCTGGTGCAAAAGTAGTGCTTCACATCACACTGCCTGACGGCCTGTTCACGGAAGTTTCGATAACAGCTATCGAAAAAATACGAAAAAAACTACCGGTTCCCAAGAAAAATCTTTGGAAACCGGTATAACAATTGTTCAACAAGATGAAGCAGATTGCCGGAACTGCATCTCTTCAGGACTATTTCTTCCTGACACAACGCACAAAACAGGCATCCTTTCTGCCTCCTGTGGAAAAATGAGTGATAGGAAAGAAATCGAATGTATAGTAATTGAAATCCCAACCGACCACCGGGTCGGGAGAGATGGAATTTGAACCTGTATATTTGTACCACTCCCGTGCCCAATAAATGGCTCCCGGACGTTTATAAACATCATAAAACAAAGGAACATCATTAACTCCATTAGGATAGACTGCAACATTCGAACTTTCAAACTCCGCTGTTTGGCCTGCATATCTCAATATACCATTTTCTTTTTCCTTACGATGCCCGTAACCGGAAGCTCCTATCGGGAAAAACAGGTTCTTACCTGTCTCTTTATTATACACAAAACATCCACGCATACCTCTGCCTGTACCAGAATGCTCGTAGTCATATCCGTAAACATCATTGATATGCTCACCGACTTCTACAGCATTATCTCCATACAAGACACCATAGCCCTCTGCGATATCCTGATGCTTATACAATTCCCCATATTCCTGCGCACTGGCCACTTTCATATCGCTTGTGGGATCTGAAAAAGTAAATAGGGAATTACCATCAGTTATTGTTGAGGGAAACGTGATTTCGCCCCAGGTTTTCTTTTCATTCGGTTTTCCGGCAATAACAAAGCCGTCAGCCGGATACAATTTGAAATCTGTAGGTTTAACATGGGTCCAGATTGACTTAGGATTTTTATTGTTGAGGGCGTCAATAGGATAGTCCCAATTACCCAGTTTAAAGAGGGAGCCTTCGTCAAGAGGAGATTCTGCCCGCTGGGTTTTAGTCCTCATATTTTCTGCATACCACTCCGCTCCACCTTCCACTAAATTATCCGGTTTGTCGCCTTGTCGGACAAATATCAGATGATAGCAAGTATAATTATTATATTCCACCCTGATGATGGCATAACGGTTGTCGGCGAGATTGTCCGTACCTTGATTGAAGTCAATATGAAAGTCGATATTCGAACCCGTCTTTCCATATATGGTATCGTTGCTGAGCGATGACATACCCTGCTGTTCACGCAGTTTGATACCGGTACCGTTGGTTTCTTTCACCACATAAGCTTTCCATGGCCCTTCGGACTCGAAAACCTCAAATTTTTCAGCATTCTCCTGAGGCAGATTCTTTAAAACCACGTGAAACGATTTGTTGTTGCCAAAACTTCGGTAAATACCTTTGGGATTAACAACGCGGTTCACCTGAAATATGGTTACCTCTTTTTTAAAGACAGGGTCCAATCCTTCCAGTTTTGTTTCGATTTCCACCACTGCCTTTCTCTGATAAGCCGCATAAGGATTGTTTCCGGTATAGCCGGTTTCCTTAATCAGTTGCTTGGCACGTGTGTACATGGGCAAAAACACGTTGTAGGTGTGTTCTTCACCCTCAAGTTTCTCGACACGGTAAGTGTCGTCATCCTCTGAGTTTTCAGTAGTATGCGTGCCGATACTGAAATCCTTATATGTGCGTACACCTTGCGCAGGAATGGAATCTACATATTCTGCTTTATTTGATAAAGCCGTGAAAGGTTTAGTTCCGGTAATCACCAATTTACTGGTTTTGTGGAGCGAAAGAAAACCGTTCCACTGATTTTCACCCGGCTTATCCATTTGGTAGTAATAAACCTCATGATTAGCATTATGCGGTGCCCAGCGGTTGTCTTTAATAGTGGCTTTTATATACTCTATCTTACGACCGCCGGTATTGATCTTGACAGGATACATCATACTGTGGTTATAGAGATATGATATATAATAAGGGTCAACAGTAACCACTCCCGGATCGGGTTCCTCATATTCTATATGCCAATCCACATCGTTGGCAAAATTCTTGAACTTAAGGGTCAGCTTGTAGTGACAATTACGTTTGGCATTGTAGTCCTTGAGAACATCCTGCCCAAGCATGAAACGGTATATGATGTTGCCGGAACCTAATTTCTCCGAATTGATGGATTCATAATGGGCTACGACTTCTATATAAGTGCCATACGGTTTATCATCTTTGAGAACATAAGTTGTGTCATCCGGCAAGCCAGGGGCATCGAGAACACCATCCTTGTTTCCGTCCTGCCGCTTATCCTTGCCTTCACCCTGCATGTTTTCATAAAAATAAAGGGCCGGCGCCTTTTCATCGTGGGAGCCATATTTGGGATTACCGGCAGTAAGGCGCGGTCCGCTATAAGAGGAATTGAACTCCGTAGGCTCTTCTTCACCTTGATAGTATTTGATTTTCTGACCATCCAACATCTTCGCACTAATCTCCTTATCAGTGCCTGTAGGACAGTTCAGAGTATATCCTTCTCCGCCCACATTGTTAGCCTTACCAAGATAGCACTCTGCGGGAATATCTTTTATCTGTACGGATTTAAGATAGACAAAAACACCCTCTTTCAAGGCGGTGCCGTCATAGGCTATGGTAATTTTGGAAGCCGCGCGGCGCAGCCAGGCATGCAAATTCATGTTCTTGCTGTTGATCACAAGAGGATCGTCCTCCGGCTGATTGGCCGTATTAGCGGTGAAGTATCCCAACATCTCCCCATTGTCGGCTACTTTGGCCGTATCGTTGTTCCAAACGAGCCGTACACTCTTAAGACCGTCAACGGTTTGAATATCATCCTTATGGTTGCTCAGGAAATCAGGCATGTTGGCCACGACATACATGCGATACTTTCCATAAGGGATATCTTTCAGGCTGAAAGAGGCTTGCTTTGTCCGGCTTTCTGCCGTATGCCCGTTTTCTGCATCCGCATCAGAGCGTTCCACATCTTTCAACTCATATTTGCCGGCAGTAATCTCCTCGCTGCGCACTAAAGACCCAGTATCGTAATCATACAACAATACATAAAGATTCGTTATGCTCTTAATAGCATCGCCGGCAGCTCTTGATTTGCCCACAAGTCCTGTATCCATAGGCCGGAAGTCTACGGTGGCATGTATCGTGCCGATGCCGGTACCGTCAGTACCCGCCAGCCAATCATCCTGACACCCGGCCAGGCCACAAACAAGCGCGCATAAACACAAAAGAGTGTATAAAATATTTCTTTTCATCTTCTTATTCGTACTTACTCTTATCTAATTTGATTTCATAATCCAAAGTCCGGCTCAAGAATCACTTCGGAGTAAGGCCTGATATCAACCACACAATTCGCGTTGGCCTTAGTGAGGGATATATTGACCTTGACATGTGTGTTACGAGGCAATATGGGAAGATTAGGAAGAGGAACGGACTCTAACAACAGTTCATTCTTGCCGTCGGCCTCAGTGAGAGTGATGCCGATGGAATAAGGAGACTTAGCGGAGCTGCCGTCAGAAGACGGGGCTGCGTGAAGTTTGCTCTCACAAAAATAAAAAACCGGCAACAGTTCTTTCGGCTCGGCCGACAAAGGAATGGGCTTATCGAAACTAAACGTAAAAGGATGATGGTTTACATCCGAAGGAATGGAATAAGACGTAATGAAACGTCCGGTTGTCTCCGTCCCCGGTTTCTGTGTTCCGGGATTTCCTTTTGCCGGATTATAAACCGTATTATGAGGAAGAAAGTATTCGCGGTCTGCAAGGCCGTTGAACAGAATACTCTTCAGGCAGAGGTCCTCACCGTCACGAGCTGTGATACTAAAACTGAATTTAACGGCCGCACGGGTCACGAACAATGTCCCCGCAGAGAACTTGTCGTTATCCTCCTTAGGATTCGGCACGTAAAAGTCGTAGACCTCACCCATGGGAATATAGGTCTTCCCTGCTATATTCTCGGAATTATTGTAAAGCAGAACACCATTATCCCCCTTCGGACTGACTGTAAGGTTTTCGAACGTACCGGAAGAATAGACCGAGCCTTTGGAAATACCTGAGAAATCGTAGTCCACAGCCGCTTCGTTAGCAATGAGATAGACCGTCTTCATTTCTCCACCACGCACCGGAAAGTCGAGTACATCCGAGAGGATAGCCCCATCGTCAGAAAACGTAACCAAGCGGTTGTGCTCAACCACCTTTGTCCCATTCGCTGACGGACGGAGAATAATGACGCGCAAGGTGTGAAGCTTTTCGTATTTATTGGCTTCGCGTTCGAAGTAGTTATTGTCATCCGGAATAGTAACAACCGCCCTCGACCTCTCACCGTCAACGGCATCGGGCACGACTACAGCAAACGAAAGGTTGATCAGCGAACCGGCAGGCAGATGGCCAGTATTTTCGGTCATCTCCGCACGGTCGGCACACGCTGCAAACATCACACAGGCAATGATGCTATAAACTATATGTTCAAATAACTTAAACATTTCTACAATTCGGTGTCGTTGATTCGTACAACCCAGCCGTTGATGACAATCTGGGTCTTCAGCCAGTTATTACCCCTGTCGAGGAAGAAGATCATATTCCACCGGCTTTCGCGGTCGAGAAATTCCTGCGACCCCATCCATGCAAACTCCTGACTTTTGAGGAGCAGAAGATAGTTGACCAACGGAATGGAGAGCACTTCGGAGCCATCGGCAGCCCGGCGGATTTCCAGCCGGGGACCGGTGCCGGCCATAAAGCGGGAAGTACTGAACTCAGCAAAAGCCACCTCCACCTCCTTTCCGCTGTCAACGTCAATGCCCGCTACGGCCTGTCCGCGGGTCCAAGGACAATAAGAGGTCACGGCAGTCGGAATGACATCGTTGTTCCAGTCAAAACCGGTATTGTCGGCAGTAACGGCAAAGGTGAAATCGGTATTGTCAACCGTCGAACCGTCGGCATGCTGTAAAACTATGCGAACATTATTGGTGTCCTTCATCATTTTGACAGTGGCTTCAGTGTAAGAGGTTGACTCTTCGGGGACAGTGACCTCGAGGCAGCCGTAAAAAAGATCATGCAGTTTCGTACCGACAGGGGCGGTGACACATTCCGGTTTGAGATATACTCCCACGCCATCAATCGGCAGAGAAGCGTCGGGAGCGGTGTCAAAGGCAAAAGAGGCATCCGCACAGGCCATGCCGCCATAGGCCAAAAGCCTGTAGGTGCCGGCCGGCAAGTCGAGCGTCATCCGCCAGTTTTCGTCAGACAGCATTTCCGCAGCCGTTTCTGTGCGTGTCTCGATGTAATTTCCGTCTTTGTCGTAAACAAGGAGCGTCAGACAGTCGACCTGCGAGGGAAATGCGTTGGCAAACTCCATGTTATAGTCATAGACGAAACGCAACCGCAACCCTTCGTCGCAAAGCGCGAGGTCGTTGTAGATAAACGAGTCGCAGGCGGCAAGGGTAATCATCTGCAAGGCGACCAGCGCCTTGCAGATGACAGATGAGATAATATTTCGTCCGAAAAGTTTCATTTCAGCCAATTAGAATTCGATATTGTTTTCGCGTACAACCCAAGGCAGCGTTTCGGCCGTAACGGTGAGGTAAATATCCTCGCTCTCGTCGGGAGTGCCCGGCGTCGGTTTGTCGGGGTCGTTCTCAGAAATACGCGGATGCCCCAGACGGCTGATCTTGGTAACGGCCAGTTTGTAGACGTTATTGCGGACAACGGCAAACTCCATCGGGCCCATCACACCGGATCTTGTATTATCGTTGTGACGGTTCCAGTAATAGTAATAGCAATAGTAACCCCAGCCACCAAGTTCAGGATGACCTTCCACTTCATCGTTGCTACGCTGATATATGGTAATTTTAGCATCGGTCACTGCTTTCTTGAATTTGTCTTTCAAAGCTCCAGAATCCGGCTTACCGCCTTTATTCCAAGCATTCCAGGCATAATTGGCACTGGTTTCATCTTCGCTAAGCTGGTCCTCATAAGTAACCTCAACTCCCTCCTCTATTACAGCTCCACTTTCATTAACCTTATTATACTTAAACGTGACAGAACCGAAACCGCCGGTACCGAACACCGCAACATACAGAGAATTGGTACGGTTGATGGAAAAAGGCTCCCAATGGCCGGTATTAGCATCTCCCACCCACTTGAATCCGGGAACTGCCGCCTTAATGGCTGCTTCACGAATCTTGTTCCAAGTCATATACAGATTACCCGCAAACAAATAGAGGATAGGGGCTTTATATGAGTTGCCGAAATCTTCACTCTTATTATTAATGGCCTCGGCAAGAGCACGCACATCTTCATCTTCACTCTCTAAAGCCTCCGATGTAGCAATCATTTTACCCTTGAACACGACCCCCGTGGTAAGGCCGTTAATCTGGCCGGTCATGCCGGCAATGGTATTCTCCGTAGCATAGCGCCAGATATGATAATCGCCCTTGCTCGCATCACTGTTCCAATCCTGATTGTTATCTTCCGGTCCTTCAACAACGGCCTTACAGATACTGACACCCCAACGGTTGGGATCATGAGCATTAGTAACATCAATGGTATTGTCATTATTAAAGAACGGATACTCGAAATGATCATCATATGCAAATTCCTTATTGGGAACAGCATTGTTCCATGCCGTTGCTATATCATCCTTCCATTCCCAGTCGGCATCCACTACATAATTGCCGGAGGACAGCAGTTCTCCGGTAGTCGCATCATAACTCCAAGGACGTTCAGGCTGGCAGAGTTGCGTATCCTTGGGTTTTCCATCTGCAGAAACACGGCGAAGCGCATAAAAAGACTTGTTCATGTTGACAAGCGCCATTCTCTGGAGCTGGACATTGATGAGCGGAGTTTTAGCGGCCTCTCCCACACCGTCATAAACCACCTGATAAGTAAAGTCACCTATACCGTTTCCCTTACGGTTCTCCGAGCCGTCGCGGAAGTCGAAACGTGCCGCCGCACGTTCTACCTTAATGGAGCCGCGTACGGGTGTACCGTTGTCAATGGCCACATCGGCATTATTGCCGGACAAGTCGAAAGGCTTGCCTTCCGACTTGTAATTGTCCCAGTCATTAAGCAAGCGCGGGATTTCACGTTGGGCAATCAACGCATTTGACATCAGGAAATTATCAGGAGTCCAAATAAAATTCTCGTCATCAAGCGTCTGAACGGCATCAACCCAATCGGTGCTTCCCACTCCCGGAGCTGGAACCGTCGCGCCGTCATCCGAGCCAAAAATGGCGTCCTTGACACCTTGGTTAGGATTGGCAAAGACAAATATATTGGCTTTATTTGAGAAATCCTTGTCGTTGTAATAGGCGCTCAACTGGGTTTTCGAGAACTTGGAGAGAGCTTTGTAAGCCGATTTGTCAGCGGAAATGGCATGAAGATCATTGGTCGTAACAGTGGATGCCGCAATAAAGCCGTTATCGGAACTTCGCGCTAGCACTATAATGGCTTCATTGATTTTATTTTCATAATCTTGTCCGATTTCCACGCCGCCGGTGCTCGTACTGCCATTATTGCCGGGATCGCCAGTCGTACTGCGCGACCCTCCGGCTTTGGGCATGTCAATGTTAATGGCAAAAAAAACGCCGTTTTCCGCATCACCGGGATTTGATCCATTAGTACCATCTCCGATATTGTCGTCGGAGCAGGCGCCTAAAGTCATGGCCGCCATGGAAGCCATGCAAAGGAATTTGATTTTTTTCATACTTTTAATAAGTTAAGATATTTCTTTCATGTATTTCTATTCAATTGCCTGTGTCACCGCGATACCGGAGAAACAAGGTAAGTCACAGAAGAGTGGTCGCGGATTTCCTTAGCACGCTCTATAAGGCTGTCACATCCGGGCATGCCGGCATCGCGCGCACTGCTGAAGCGTCTGATCGCCTCAGGATAATCGCCCCTTCTGGCGGCAAGCACGCCACGGGCATAATTGGCGAGAGCCGTGTTGCCGGCTTTGAGAAGATGGCTTTGGGCCTGGTCCAAACGTCCGCGCCGCATCTCTATATTGGCAGCATTAAGGTTAAGCATAGGATCGTCGGGATAAACCCCGACCGCAGTCTCAAACACTTTACAATAGTCGTCGCTGCCTTCCGGATAGGTCTGCGCCAGGGTGTAGAAGTCGACATTGCGCAGGCGCGTGGGGTCGGTTTCAAAAACACGCTTTATCTCAGCAATGTCGGTATACGTGCGGATGGCGTAGGTCACCTTATAGTCAGAATGACGCAGCCAGGGATAAATGTCGTTAAGAATCACCGCATAGTCGGCCGGAAATTGGGTTTTAATGGCCAAATCCTTATTGTCGAAGCCAAGAGGCCCGTCAATGATGGAAAGGATTTCGGAGCGGTGGCCGATGCTGAAGTTCAGGGAGTCGGCGACATAATTGCGCAATCCGGCCCAATCCTCAGGATCATAGCTGGAGGTAACGGTCGAATCGCTGAAGTGGTAAAGATCGCGCACGTAGCGGCGAAGCGTCTCGGTGCGGCCCTTGGCCAGACGGATATTGTTGTCGTAAGGCCCTTCGGGCGAGGCAAAGCCCTTAATGTGGACATGTGTGATGGTAGCGTCGCTATCGCGGCGGACATACTCTATCGACTCAATGATTTTGGCCAATTCGGCGCGGTTACGCATATAGTCGGGTTTCAGCTCGGTGCGGTTGACAACGAAAGTGACGAACGCACTTCCCTCGATTGACTTGATGACGGGACCCGCATCGACGGGAGGAGCGAAAACGAAACGGGCATCCAGACTGGGACGGGTCACATCGATTTCGGCCATCGGCACGTTGCCCGATTCGGAAGGACCGGCCAAACGGCTGGGAGTGTCACAACAATTGGCCGTTTCGGCACGCATTTCGAGCACCGACTGCCCCATCCAGGGTTCATAGGCAAACTCACGGTCGTAAGCGGCCCGGATTTTCCGGCCGGCACGATAGATTCCGGAATCACCGCCGTCCAACACACCGTCGCGCAGATAATGATACCAGCGGTTCCGGCCGGCTATGGTAACCGGTTCAAGAACGAGGCTGTCGGAACGGTCGCGGGCAACCAGCACGGGAGTGAATATGATTTCGCGTTCGGAGCTTACACGATATTTCTCTATATCGAGTCCTATTCTGACTCTTACCTTTCGGGCCTGTGCGTCCACGGCCACACTGATGTCGTAAAGTTTGATATCGGCGCTGTCGGCAGTCGGGCCTGAGGCCCAGGCGGCGTAAGAGGCAATGAAAAGCGCCGCCAACAGGTTTACAATCCGTTTCATATTTTGTATCAGATGAACTTTAAAAGGTGTAGATAAGGTTAAGGGCGGCTTTAGTGGGGCCTACGTAGTGATGGGGAACGCCCTCGGCGCTCTTGCGTCCGCAACTGGCACAGGGATAACGGTCAAAACGGGTGTAGACCCATCCGAATCCCACTTCGGCCTCAAAGTTCCAGTGGCGGCTGATAATCCAGGAGTAGCCATAAGCCAATCCGGCACCGCCCATCCACCCCTGATAGCGGTGGTCGCGAAGATTTCGGAAGTTTGTACCGATGAATGAGAACGGCAAATCAATGTTGCCGATGTTGAACTGGCCGCCATGAAGATGCGCTCCCACGAAATGACCGGAAAAACGGCGGCAAAACCAATAGCGCGCCTCGGGCTGTACGAGCCAGTGTTTCCAATAATGCCCTTTGACAGTCCAGCCATTAAGTTGTCCTTTCACATCCAACGTCCATTTGGGAGCAAGGCCGACTTCCAGTCCCAAGCTGGGCGACAAGAAAACATCAGCCAGCACATTGGTCTTTACGGCTACGTCTTGCCCTCTGACACTCTGTGAGATACCGATAACGGCAAAAGCCAACAGAAATAATTTCCGTTTCATATTTTCATCATTTATATAGTTGCGATGTACGCTTTTTAGAAGTCCGTTTATTTTTACTCTCTTCATAAGAGAAGTATTAGAGCGCGCAAAAGTACACAAAATATAAAAAAATAACAAACGTAAACAGTATATTAACTCAACATCGGTCACACAAAACTTGAAATTGGGTATATATCCTGTGCAGATTTTCAAAACATTAAGTATATAACAATACTACGGTACTTCTCTTATGAAGAAAGCGAGCAACGTTATTACTTTTATTTTGGCTTTTCTCTCTTTATCTTTTTTATAAATAGGAAATTCGTATCCCTGACACATAATGTGTTACAAAGATTTTTCCAACTTATTTTGCACTTCTCTTTTAAAGAAAAGTATTATTGAGTGCAAAGGTAAATAAATTATGATAAAAACTCTGTTTGTATTATAAAAAAAGTGATACATGTCCTACAAAAAATATCTGCACTTCAGTTTAATTTTGTATTAATATTATTGATATACAGATACTTATGAAAATCAATACTTTTCTTTAAAAGAAAGATATTTTAGAGACACCACATCCGGCTTTTGTCCTTTTCTGTCATTTTTTATTTAACAGTGATGTGAGTTTGTTTAACCGATTGCTGTTATACTCCCCATAAAGGCAGATCTAAAGCAGCGGCCTGTACCTGTTGTCCGCAAAAGTTTATCATCGGCCATCAGGGGCATTTTCTCCTTTGAACATTAACATTTTTAACCTTTCGTTACATTTCAGCATCTTAAAAAATAGGTTTAAAGCAATGAAAGGGGAAAAGTCCGTATCGGAATTTTAACACGAATACTTGCAATTTAAACTCCAATACGGGGAATTAATGAAAAAAATACGGCTGGATTTCGTTGAAACAGACCTTGAAATCACTGAAAAAGCGGGACTTCCTGATGGAAAATCCCGCTCCGCTATTACAAAGATAATAAAAATTCCGGAGGAAAGCAAATTGTGTTAAAATCGTATTTCATTCGAAAATCCCGCTTTCCGCTATCCTACGCATCCTCTCGCCCCTCTCCAGGGCCGGTCACATCCGCAGGCGCTTTCCATATATGAAAACAAGCTACTTACGGATGTGTACGCCTGCCATACAACGTCTGAGAGCCGTGTCCTGGACAATAATGACACACATAACAAAACAAAGCGTAGCAAACGCCTTGTCGGCAGATTCACTACGCTTTGTTTATTTCACAATTCCACAGTGGCTTATTCAAAGCCTGTATGGAGGGAAGAGCCGCAGACCTTTATCATACTACAGCTCTCCCGGAATGTTGGCTTCAAGCTTTTTCGGATTCTTTCTGAAGTTGCAGACGCTCATACTCATCGGCATCACCTACCACGATACGGCTGAACTCGCGCAAACCGGTACCGGCGGGAATGAGGTGGCCGCAGATAACGTTCTCCTTCATACCCTCAAGATAGTCAGTCTTACCGCTGATGGCTGCTTCGTTGAGCACCTTGGTCGTTTCCTGGAAGGATGCGGCCGACATGAAACTCTTCGTCTGCAGAGCAGCGCGGGTAATACCCTGAAGAATCTGGGTGGAAGTAGCGGCCTTGGCATCGCGCACCTGAACGATCTTGAGGTCGCGGCGCTTGAGCTGTGAATTCTCATCACGGAGCTTGCGTGCCGTCACAATCATACCCTTCTTCATCGTTTCGCTGTCACCGGCATCAATAACGACCTTCTTGCCCCAGATGCGGTCGTTCTCTTCTGCAAAGTCGAGTTTGTCCACAATCTGCTGCTCAAGGAAGCGGGTATCGCCGGGCTGGTCAATCTGTACCTTACGCATCATCTGGCGTACGATAACTTCAAAGTGCTTGTCGTTGATCTTCACACCCTGGAGGCGGTATACGTCCTGAATTTCATTGACGATGTATTCCTGAACAGCCGTGGGACCCTTGATGGCCAGAATATCGTTGGGCGTAATGGAACCATCGGAAAGAGGCGTACCGGCACGCACATAGTCGTTTTCCTGTACAAGAATCTGCTTGGAGAGAGAAACGAGATATTTCTTGACCTCACCAAGTTTGGAGGTAACAACAACCTCACGGTGGCCACGCTTGACATTACCCATGGAGATTTCTCCGTCGATTTCGCTGACAACGGCGGGATTACTCGGATTACGGGCTTCGAAGAGCTCGGTCACACGAGGCAGACCACCGGTGATGTCACCGGCTTTGCCTACGGCGCGGGGAATCTTGATAAGGATGTCACCGGCCTTGAGTTTCTGACCGTCCTCAACAACAATGTGGCCGTTGATGGGGAAGTTATAAGTGCGGATAAGCTCACCATTCTCATCAACGATATGACCTGAAGGAACACGTCCTTTCTCTCTGGACTCGATGACGATGCGCTCACGCAAACCGGTGGCTTCGTCTTCTTCAACACGGAAAGACACACCTTCCTTGACGTCTTCGAACTGGATGATACCATCCTGCTCGGTAACAATTACGGCGTTGAAGGGGTCCCACTTGGCAATGACGGTACCTTTTTCCACCTTGTCTCCTTCACTGACAAAAAGCTGTGAACCATAGGGTACATTCTGGGAAGAAAGCACGATACCGGTGTTTTCATCGACAAAACGGACTTCGGCCAAACGGCCTACCACTACCTTGCCGGCGCTGCCGTCCTCATTGGTGACGTCAACTGTACGGAGTTCATCAAATTCCACGCGGCAGTCGCTCTTGGCCACAATAGTGGCATTGGCGGCCGCATTGGAGGCGATACCACCGGCATGGAAAGTACGAAGTGTCAACTGTGTACCCGGCTCACCGATGGACTGTGCGGCAATAACACCGACGGCCTCACCCTTCTGAACCATGCGGCTGGTGGCCAGATTGCGGCCATAACACTTCATGCAGACGCCATGCTTGCTCTCACAAGTGAGGACGGAACGAATTTCAACACTCTCAATAGGAGAGGCTTCAATTTCGGCGGCCACAGGCTCGGTGATTTCCTCACCGGCTGCAATGATGAGCTGGCCGGTAGTGGGATGGATGATGTCATGAACAGACACACGTCCGAGAATGCGCTCGCTAAGAGAAGAAATGACTTCATCGCCATCCTTAAGGGCGGTGCAGACAAGACCGCGGAGTGTACCGCAATCTTCCTCGGAAATGATGACATCGTGAGAGACATCCACCAAACGGCGCGTCAGATAACCGGCGTCGGCCGTCTTAAGGGCGGTATCAGCAAGACCCTTACGGGCACCGTGGGTGGAGATGAAGTACTCCAGCACGGACATACCTTCCTTAAAGTTTGAAAGAATCGGGTTTTCAATAATCTGTGCACCCTCGGCACCAGCTTTCTGAGGCTTGGCCATAAGACCACGCATACCGGCGAGCTGGGCAATCTGATCGGCAGAACCACGGGCACCGGAATCAAGCATCATGAACACGGCGTTGAAACCTTGGTCGGCTTCAGTCATCTGCTTCATGAGGGTCTTCTTAAGGTCGGTATTGACATGGGTCCAGGTATCAATAACCTGATTGTAACGTTCGTTGTCGGTGATGAAACCCATATTATAGTTCATCGTGATCTGGTCGATTTCATCATTACCGCGCTTCACGATTTCCACTTTTTCCTGAGGGATGATGATGTCGTCAAGGTTGAACGACAAACCGCCTTCATAGGCTTTGCGATAGCCAAGATTCTTGATGCCATCGAGGAATTCGCAAGCACGAGCCATACCTACCGTCTTGATGACTTTGGTAATGATGTCGCGGAGCGATTTCTTGGAAATTATGGTATTGATAAAACCGCATTCCACAGGAATTATCTCATTGACTATCACGCGGCCGACGGAGGTTTCGACCAGCTGGCGGAACGGAACGCCGTTTTCATCAACGTCGTCGACAAGCACCTTGACCGGGGCGTGAACATCGACGCGTTTCTCGTTGAAAGCTACGATAGCTTCCTCCGGACCATAGAATGTGAGGCCGGCGCCGAGAGCTCCGGGACGGAGCTTGGTGATATAATAAAGACCGAGCACCATGTCCTGTGAAGGAACGGTGATAGGCGCACCATTAGCCGGATTGAGGATGTTGTGGCTCTGAAGCATCAGCATCTGGGCTTCGAGAATGGCATCGTTGCCTAAGGGAAGATGCACAGCCATTTGGTCGCCGTCGAAGTCGGCATTGAAGGCTGTACATGCCAGCGGATGGAGCTGGATGGCTTTTCCTTCAATCATTTTAGGCTGGAATGCCTGAATACCCAGTCGGTGAAGGGTCGGTGCACGGTTGAGGAGCACCGGATGTCCTTTCATGACATATTCAAGGATATCCCAGATGACCGGTTCACGACGGTCTACAATCTTCTTGGCACTCTTAACCGTTTTGACAATACCGCGCTCGATGAGTTTGCGAATAATAAACGGCTTATAAAGTTCGGCGGCCATAAGCTTGGGCAGACCGCACTCACCCATTTTCAGTTCCGGACCAACAACGATTACAGAACGTGCGGAATAATCGACACGCTTACCGAGAAGATTCTGGCGGAAACGTCCTTGCTTACCTTTGAGATAGTCGGAAAGGGACTTGAGAGGACGGTTGCTGTCGCTCTTCACAGCACTGCTCTTGCGGGAGTTATCGAAAAGGCTGTCGACGGCTTCCTGAAGCATACGCTTCTCATTACGCAGAATGACGTCAGGGGCCTTAATCTCGAGCAAACGCTTGAGACGGTTGTTACGGATAAGCACACGACGATAAAGATCATTAAGGTCGGAGGTAGCGAAACGACCACCGTCAAGTGCCACCAGAGGACGCAGATCGGGAGGAGTGACCGGAATGATTTTCATAATCATCCATTCAGGACGGTTACGCTCCTTGCTGGTGCGGAATGCCTCTACGACCTGAAGACGCTTGAGAGCTTCGTTCTTGCGCTGAACGCTGGTGTCGGAATTGGCACGGTCGCGGAGTTCGTATGACAACTCATCAAGATTAATGCGGGTGAGAAGGTCGTAAACGGCTTCCGCTCCCATCTTGGCGATAAACTTATTCGGATCGCCGTCTTCCAGATATTGGTTGTCTTTGGGGAGTTTCTTGAGCAGATCGAAATATTCATCCTCGGTCAGAAGGTCGTTAACGGAAACTTCGTCTGCCAACACACCGGGCTGAATAACTACATAACGCTCATAATAAATAATAGTATCAAGTTTCTTGGTCGGAATTCCGAGCAGATATCCCATCTTATTGGGCAGCGAACGGAAATACCATATATGCGCAACGGGCACAACTAGCTGAATGTGGCCTGCACGTTCACGACGCACTTTCTTTTCGGTAACTTCAACACCGCAACGGTCGCAGACAATACCTTTATAACGGATGCGCTTATATTTTCCACAATGACACTCGTAATCCTTGGTAGGACCAAAAATGCGTTCGCAGAAGAGACCATCACGCTCAGGCTTATACGTACGATAATTAATGGTCTCCGGTTTGAGGACCTCACCATACGAATTTGCCTGAATTTCCTCAGGAGAGGCCAAGCCTATGGTAATCTTCGTAAAGTTACTCTTTATCTTGTTTTCTCTTTTAAATGCCATGTTTTTTTAAACTATTAGTTGTAAAGAGTTACTATTTTATTCGAGAGAGATGTTTAAGCCCAAACCACGCAATTCATGCAGCAATACATTAAGTGACTCGGGGATGCCAGGTGTAGGCATGGGATCGCCCTTGACGATGGCTTCATAAGCCTTGGAACGGCCAACGACATCATCGGACTTAATTGTCAGGATTTCCTGAAGGACATGAGAAGCTCCAAATGCCTCAATGGCCCAAACTTCCATCTCTCCGAAACGCTGTCCACCAAACTGTGCCTTACCTCCAAGAGGCTGTTGCGTAATGAGTGAGTACGGACCAATGGAACGGGCATGCATCTTGTCCTCAACCATGTGGCCAAGCTTGAGCATATAAGTGACACCTACAGTTGCTTTCTGGTCAAAGGCCTCACCGGTGCCTCCATCATACAGCTGAGTAGAGCAGTAACGGGGAAGGCCGGCCTTGTCTGTCCATTCGCAAAGGTCTTCAAGTTTAGCGCCATCGAAAATCGGTGTGGCAAATTTAACACCTAATTTTCGTCCCGCAGCTCCCAAAACAGCTTCGAAGATCTGACCGAGGTTCATACGGGAAGGCACACCTAACGGATTGAGTACAATATCTACCGGTGTTCCGTCTTCGAGGAACGGCATATCTTCCTGACGGACAATCTTGGAGACGATACCTTTGTTTCCGTGACGACCGGCCATCTTGTCACCGACACCGATCTTGCGTTTCTTGGCAATATACACTTTAGCCATCTGGATGATGCCTGAAGGAAGTTCGTCACCAATGGTTATGGCAAACTTCTGACGCTTAAGAACGGCATCCATGACATTATACTTCTTCAGATAATTAATGACCAGCTGACGAATGAGTTCATTTGTATGATCATCGGAAGTCCAGTCGCTAAGTTGTACGGAAGAGAAATCCATACCGCTCAAATGCCCCTTGGCAAACTTACTGCCTTTAGCTATAACTTCTGTGCCGATGTTATCTCTTACTCCAAGAGACACCTGATCTTTTACCAACGTCCAAAGTTTTTCAATCATTATTTCTTTGAGGTCGGCGGCATCCTTTGCAAAATCATCGTCCAACTTCTGCAGCTTTACCTTATCAGAAGCCTTGGAAGTACGGGTTTTCATGGCTTTGGCAAAAAGGCGGCGGTTGATAACCACACCGGAAAGTGAGGGATTGGCTTTCAAAGAAGCGTCCTTCACATCGCCTGCCTTATCTCCAAAAATGGCACGAAGCAACTTCTCTTCGGGAGTGGGGTCACTCTCTCCTTTGGGAGTGATCTTACCAATCATGATGTCACCAGGATTGACGCGGGCACCAATACGGATAATACCATTATCATCCAAATCCTTGGTGGCATCTTCACTGACATTGGGTATGTCATTGGTCAATTCCTCTAAACCACGTTTGGTTTCACGCACTTCAAGAGAGAATTCATCCACATGGACAGAAGTCAGAATATCTTCGCGGACAATACGTTCGTTCAGAACAATGGCATCCTCATAGTTATAACCCTTCCATGGCATATAAGCCACAAGCAGGTTACGTCCTAAAGCCAACTCACCGTTTTCGGTTGCATAACCCTCCGTAAGAATATCACCTTTCTTTACACGCTGACCCTTGTCGCAAATAGGACGAAGGTCTATTGTCATATTCTGATTGGTACGGCGGAACTTAGGAATATTATAAGTTTTGGTAGCCGATTCAAAGCTAACAAAATCCTCATCTTCCGTGCGGTCATAGGTTATTACAATCTTCGTTGCATCAACAAAGTCTATAACACCTTCACCTTCTGCTATAATCATCGTGCGAGAATCTTCGCAGACTTGTTTTTCGATACCTGTACCGACAATCGGAGCTTCGCTGCGGATAAGAGGAACTGCCTGGCGCATCATGTTAGATCCCATCAAAGCACGGTGAGCATCATCGTGTTCCAAGAAAGGAATAAGAGAAGCGGCTATTGAGGCGATTTGCTGAGGCGCAACGTCCATCAACTCAACTTGTGCAGGAGGAACAACAGGATAATCGGCATCTTGGCGACATTTTACCCGATCACGGATAAAGGAACCATCATCATTCAAAGGCGCATTTCCTTGGCCGATAATCTTGCCCTCCTCTTCCTCTGCAGAAAGATAAACAACATTATCGTTATCGAGATTTACCATAGAACCTTCAACCTTGCGATACGGCGTCTCAATGAAACCAAGCTCATTTATTTTTGCATAAACACAAAGTGAAGAAATAAGACCGATGTTGGGGCCTTCAGGCGACTCGATAGGACAAAGACGTCCATAATGGGTATAGTGTACGTCACGAACTTCGAAACCTGCACGCTCACGAGACAAACCGCCAGGACCAAGAGCAGAAAGACGACGCTTATGAGTTACTTCAGCCAACGGGTTGGTCTGATCCATAAACTGAGATAAGGCATTCGTTCCAAAGAAAGAATTAATAACGCTCGAAATCGTCTTTGCATTAATCAAATCAGTAGGAGTAAACACCTCATTGTCACGCACATTCATGCGTTCACGAATAGTACGGCTCATTCGAGCCAAACCTATTGCAAACTGATTGGAGAGTTGTTCACCAACAGTACGAACCCTGCGGTTACTCAAATGGTCAATATCATCAACGGTAGCCTTAGAGTTTATTAGTTCAACAAGATATTTGATAATCTCAATAATATCTTCACGAGTAAGAACTCGTACATCCATATCTGTAGAAAGACCAAGTTTCTTGTTTATCCGATAACGACCTACCTCGCCCAAATCATAACGTTTCTCCGAAAAGAACAAATTATTTATGACTTCACGAGCACTAGTATCATCAGCAGGATCTGCATTACGCAACTGGCGATAAATGAAAAGTACTGCCTCTTTCTCCGAGTTACAAGGATCTTTCTGAAGGGTATTAAAGATGATAGAATAATCTGAAGACGCTACTTCTTTATGGTGGACAAGGATAGATTGGGCACCACTATCAATAATATCTTCAAGATGTTCAGCCTCAAGTATCGTTTCGCGATCTAAAATAACTTCATTACGCTCTATAGATACAACTTCACCCGTATCTTCATCAACAAAATCTTCTACCCAACTTTTCAGAACACGAGCGGCAAGTTTACGGCCGATCATCTTCTTCAAAGTAGCCTTGCTTACCTTTACTTCTTCGGCAAGATCAAAAATCTGCAAGATGTCCTTGTCGTTCTCAAAACCTATAGCACGAAGCAAGGTGGTTACGGGCAATTTCTTCTTACGATCGATATATGCATACATGACATTATTAATATCCGTAGCAAACTCAATCCATGATCCCTTAAAAGGAATGATACGCGCCGAATAAAGTTGGGTTCCATTAGCATGAATACTGGAACCAAAAAATACACCAGGAGAACGATGCAACTGAGAAACCACAACACGCTCCGCACCATTGATGATAAAAGTTCCGTTTTCGGTCATATAAGGAATAGGACCAAGGAACACATCCTGCACCACCGTATCAAAATCCTCATGATCAGGATCCGTACAGTAGAGCTTAAGCTTAGCCTTCAAAGGAACACTATAGGATAAGCCGCGCTCCAGACATTCATCAATGCTGTAACGAGGAGGATCTATATAATAATCGAGAAATTCTAGTACAAAGTTATTGCGAGTGTCAGCAATAGGAAAATTCTCAGCAAAAACTTTATACAGACCGTCATTCTTACGCAATTCCGAAGGAGTATCGAGCTGCAAGAAATCCTTGAAAGACTTTAACTGTACATCCAAAAAATCCGGATAAGGCATCGGATTTTTAACTGATGCAAAGTTTACACGTTTATTGATTACTCGGGAAGCCATTCGTTGTATTATATGGTAATACTTATTTTATAGACACAAAAAGGTTAAGAACCCTCTACCAGAGGATTCTTAACCAACCCTTAACAGGGATTTTTACTATTAAGCGATTTCTACTTCAGCACCAGCTTCTTCAAGAGCTTTCTTCAGTGCTTCAGCTTCTTCTTTAGCAACACCTTCTTTCAGTTTGCTAGGAGCGCCGTCTACGAGATCCTTAGCTTCTTTCAAACCAAGACCGCAAGCTTCCTTAACAGCCTTCACAACCTGAAGTTTAGCTGCACCTGCATTCTTAAGAACTACATCAAAAGCAGTTTTTTCCTCAACAGCGGCAGCACCACCTGCAGCAGGACCAGCAGCAACAGCAACAGCTGCAGCAGCAGGTTCAATACCATACTCATCCTTCAGGATAGTTGCCAACTCATTTACTTCTTTTACTGTCAAATTTACCAATTCTTCAGCAATAGCTTTAATATCTGCCATTTTCTTAAAATTATTTTGTTTATTTTTTCAATTTATTTTTTCAGAAATTCGATTATTCAGGACGCTCACCTAATGTTTTAAGCACACCGTGAATAGTTTGGCCACCCGACTGCAATGCAGAAATAACATTCTTTGCAGGAGATTGCAACAGAGATACGACCTCTGCAATAAGTTCGGTCTTGCTCTTTATTGCACATAATGTATCCAAATTATCTGCACCTACATAGAAACCTTCTTCTGCATAAGCAGCTTTCAAGGCTGGAATACCACTCTTGCCTTCTTCTTTCAAAAGTTTTGCAGGAGCATTGGCTACATTGCAGAAAAACACTGCAGTCGTACCTTTAAGGCTACCATACAGGGGAGAATAGTCGATTTCAGCAGCTTCAAATGCTTTGTGCAAAAGGGTGTTCTTAACAACAACCATCTTTATTTCCGCACCGAAACACTTTCTACGCAAACTGCTCGTTGCCTCAGCATTCATTCCGGTTACATCAACCAAATAGAAGTGGGCATATTCTTTCAATTTTTCACCGAGTTGTTCGATGATAATAGCTTTATCTTCCTTTCTCATGATTCAAATACAATTAAATTTCTTCAACAGATTTGGGGTCAACCTTAATACCCTTGCTCATTGTAGAGGAAAGATAAATACTCTTTATATAAGTACCTTTAGCTGCAGCAGGCTTCAACTTTATAATAGTTGCAATAAATTCCTTAGCATTGCCAAGTATCTGTTCCGGAGTAAAAGAAACTTTACCGATAGAAGCATGTACAATACCAGTTTTATCAACTTTGAAATCTATTTTACCCTGCTTAACTTCACGGACAGCCTTAGCTACGTCCATGGTTACAGTACCACTTTTAGGATTAGGCATCAATCCACGAGGACCGAGTACACGACCCAACGCACCAATTTTACCCATGATGGCAGGCATTGTGATAATCACATCAACATCAGTCCAACCACCTTTAATTTTCTCGATATACTCATCGAGACCTACATAGTCAGCGCCCGCTTCTTTAGCAGCAGCTTCAGCATCTGGCGTACAGAGACAAAGCACGCGAACAGCCTTACCAGTACCATTGGGTAGTGAAACCACACCACGTACCATCTGATTAGCCTTACGCGGATCAACGCCCAAACGTACGTCGATATCAAGAGAAGCGTCAAACTTGGTAGTGGTAATTTCCTTTACCAAAGCAGATGCCTCTTTCAAGGTATAAGCCTTCCCTGCTTCAATCTTGTCAGCGACCAACTTCTGATTTTTTGTCAGTTTACTCATTGTTCAAAAATTGAAGTTAAATTATTCACCCGGGAAGTCTCCCTTAATTGTGATACCCATACTGCGAGCAGTTCCTGCAACAAGTTTCATAGCTGCCTCTACTGTAAAACAGTTAAGGTCAGGCATTTTATCTTCAGCGATAGCCTTTACCTGATCCCAAGTAATCTCGGCAATCTTGCTACGGTTAGGCTGAGCGGAACCACTCTTCTTTTTAGCTGCTTCAAGCAATTGGATGGCAACAGGAGGAGTCTTTACTATAAAAGAGAAAGACTTGTCATTATAATAAGTAATAACAACTGGCAGTACCTTTCCTGCCTTCTCCTGGGTTCTGGCATTGAACTGCTTGCAGAAATCCATTATATTAATACCCTTAGAACCCAAAGCAGGACCTACGGGAGGAGAAGGATTTGCAGCGCCACCTTTAATCTGTAATTTGATTAATCCAGCAACTTCTTTAGCCATTGTAATTTATATTTTACTTTGAATTATATTGAAAGAGTCCGGTACGTAACATTATCCGTTACTCTTTCGCTATCTGCATAAAACCAAGATCAAGACCTGTACTACGTCCAAAGACTTTTACGGTCACGGTCACTTTCTTCTTCTCATTGTCAACTTTTTCGATAACACCTGAGAAACCGCTAAAAGGACCTTCAGTTACTTTTACTGACTCACCTTCAGTGAAAGGAATTACAGCATCTATAGCTTCTTCCTGCATTTCATCCACCTTACCTAATATTCTATTGACTTCGCTTGCACGAAGAGGAGTTGGATCGTCAAGTCCACCTAAAAATCCAAGTACTTGAGGCGTACTGCGGAGCTCATGCGCTATTTCTCCCACCAAACGAGCTTCAACCAATACATATCCCGGTAAATAATTACGTTCTTTTACGACACGTTTTCCATTACGGATCTGCACTACTCGTTCTGTAGGAATCAGCACCTGCGCAACATGGCCGCCAAGACGACCATTTTTTATTTCAGCATCAATGTACTCTTTAACTTTGGCTTCCTTGCCGCTCACTGCGCGCAGAACATACCATTGCATTTCTACTTCAGCCATTTCAATCAGAATTTAGCTATTAGGATAAATAGCCTGCATGAGTGTATAAAAAACCTTATCTTCGGCAAACACGACCAACGCAATGACAATGGAAGCAACGAGAACGACAATTGCGCTGTGAGTAAGCTCCTTTCGTGTAGGCCACGTGGTTCTATGAGCTAGTTCTTGATAAGAATCCTTACAATATGTGATAATACTCTTAAACATTACTCTTTAAATTAGCACGGGAAGAGAGGCTCGAACTCCCGACACCTGGTTTTGGAGACCAGTGCTCTACCAACTGAGCTATTCCCGTAGGATAGATCCTCACCTATAGTAAGGATCTATATTATAACTAATAGATATTAGTCAAGGATTTCAGTAATCTGACCAGAACCTACCGTACGACCACCTTCGCGAATAGCGAAGCGAAGACCTACATTCAAAGCTACAGCGTAGATAAGTTCCACAGTGATTTCAACATTATCGCCAGGCATTACCATTTCAGTGCCTTCAGGAAGATGAATTTCACCGGTGCAGTCCATTGTACGAAGATAGAACTGAGGACGATACTTGTTACCGAACGGAGTATGACGACCACCTTCTTCTTTCTTCAAGACATAGATAGAAGCTTTAAATTTCTGGTGAGGTTTAATTACACCCGGGTGAGTGATAACCATACCACGCTTGATTTCATTCTTATCGATACCACGGAGAAGGAGACCTACATTATCACCAGCTTCACCTTCGTCAAGAAGTTTACGGAACATTTCCACACCAGTAACAACTGATTTCTTATCTTCACCAAGACCGAGAATCTGAACTTCATCACCAACCTTAACGATACCAGTTTCCACACGACCGGTAGCAACAGTACCACGACCGGTGATTGAGAATACGTCCTCAACAGGCATCAAGAAAGGTTTATCTTTATCGCGAACAGGTTCCTGGATCCAAGAATCAACAGCACCCATCAACTCCATTACAGATTCCTCCCAGCGAGCAACTCCATTGAGTGCACCAAGAGCAGAACCACGGATAATAGGAGTATCTTCTTCAAAGTCATACTGTTCGAGCAATTCGTGCATTTCCATTTCTACGAGTTCGAGCATTTCCTCGTCCTCAACCATGTCACACTTATTCAAGAACACAACCAAGCGAGGCACATTCACCTGACGAGCGAGCAAAATATGCTCACGAGTCTGAGGCATAGGACCATCAGTAGCTGCAACCACAATGATAGCACCATCCATCTGAGCAGCACCAGTAACCATGTTCTTAACGTAGTCGGCGTGACCCGGGCAGTCCACGTGAGCATAGTGACGAGATTCCGTCTGATACTCTACGTGAGAAGTGTTGATAGTAATACCACGTTCTTTTTCTTCAGGAGCGTTATCGATAGAGTCGAAAGAACGCAATTCAGAAAAACCAGCCTTAGCCAAAACTGTAGTAATAGCTGCGGTCAAGGTCGTCTTACCGTGGTCAACGTGACCAATAGTACCGATATTTACGTGCGGTTTGGTACGTTCAAATTTTTCTTTAGCCATAGCTTTATTATTAAATTATGAATGAATTATCTCGTTTTTTGTTCTTCACAAAACAGAGCTGTTAGTGAGACTTGAACTCACGACCTCTTCCTTACCAAGGAAGTGCTCTACCGCTGAGCTATAACAGCAAACATTGAGCGGAAAACGGGGCTCAAACCCGCGACCCCCAGCTTGGAAGGCTAGTGCTCTATCAACTGAGCTATTTCCGCATACCTCTTAAAAACATTATAGAGGGTGGGCAAAGATGGATTCGAACCACCGAAGGCGTAAGCCAGCAGATTTACAGTCTGCCCCATTTGGCCACTCTGGTATTTGCCCGTGTGTCTCTCACCTCTTCAAACCGCAACAAAAAAATGCAGCCGCTCAAGAAATGACCTTGAAACGGCTGCAAAGTTAGATATATTTTTTTATCTGCAAAACTTTTTTAGGCATTTTTTTATTTGCATCGTTGTTTTTCCTTGTATTTCTCGGTTTGACGCTGCAAAGCCTCCACGCACAAATCCACGCCTTCCTCAAACGTATCACACACTTTTTCAGCATGAAGCGTGCATCCAGGCACCTCTATACGCACTTGCACCTCTTTATTCATCGCTGTCTCCGGTTTAACAACTTTAAGAATTACTTCAGCCTTAGCTGCGGCATCACAACTTTTTGCTATTTTACCGACTTTCTTTTCTATAAATGCCTGCAACTTTTCAGTTGCGTCAAAATGAATGGACTGAATTCTAATTTCCATAAAAACCTCCTTTTTTATGACCTCATGAAAGAGGCCGGTTTACGAAAAGACCCTTGCCTGCCAAGCAGCGGACAACTGTCAAAAGAAAAAATCTTTCAAAGGCGAATATAGCAAATATTACCGTGAAAACAAAATATTTTCATGAGAATATTTCACCACATAACATTTTTTAGTCTTCTAAAGAATGTTTTACCAAACACTGTGATTTAACGGTGTTTCGCGGATGTGATTTACCATAAACCTGTCTCAAATCGGCAAATGAAGTATGCGTGTAAATTTGTGTTGTCGAAATGCTCTCATGCCCCAGCAATTCCTTTACCGCCTCTAAATCCGCACCATTATTAAGCATTACCGTTGCAAAGGTATGCCTCAACACGTGTGGGCTCCGTTTTTTTTGCGTTGTCACTAACGAGAGATAATGTTTTACGACCGTTGCCACCTCGGCTGGTGTTATCCGCTTTTGGCCTTTCCCCACAAAAAGCGGACCATCATTTTCTCCGCATAACTGCTCCCGCTCATATATATATATATTAAGCGCCTCCCGGAGTTCCGCCCCAAAGGGAACCAAACGATGCTTATTACGCTTACCTAAGACTTTCAACGTCGATGCCTCGAGCGATACATCAACCACATCCAATCCCACCAATTCTGACCGCCGCAAGCCAGTGGTATAAAAAGTCAACATTATCAGATAGTCACGTTTCCCCTCCCAACTATCCGGAAAAACCGTCCGGTCTAAAAGCCTGTCCATCTCTTCCTCTTTTAAGAAAACCGGCAACGGACGGGGTGATTTCGGATTTTTCACCCGCTGCATCGGATTAACATCCACTACCCCAAGCGCCATCATATATTTATAAAAAGTACGCAACGCACTCAACTTACGTTTCATGCTCTGAGGTTCAACTCCCCCTTTCAAGCGCCAAGCCAGCCAACGTCTCACGACATCACTGTCGGCATTAACCACGGTCATATTTTCATCCAACGAGGCAACAAACTCCGAAAAATTCCGTAAATCCGTATTGCAACCGGAGATATAAGTATCCGAATAACCGCGCTCCGCTTTCAAATAACCCAAGAAATCATCTATATAATCCTCACTCCCCATCTCACTAAATATGACAAATATTCAGAAACAGTAAAATCATTCCAGCGACCTCCTGCACAACCAAAAGAAAGAGGATACTCCACACACATTACGTGCCGCAAAGTATCCTCTTCTTATTCCGATTATTCGAAGTGCAACAAAAAAACTCAGTCTTCCTCGCGCTTGAGCTGCTGAACGTAAACAGCGTGTTCCTTGGCCAAACGCTTCAGTACCGAAGGTTTGTCAAACTGCTGCCGTGCGCGCAATTCTTTAACGATACCGGTTTTTTCAAATTTTCTTTTGAACTTCTTGAGGGCGCGTTCAATGTTTTCGCCTTCCTTTACGGGTACAATAATCATTTTTCTGTTTTGATTTTATTTTGTTATTACTTAATTTACATACCTCTTGCGGCCTGCAAAATTAGTCAATAATTTTATATTCAACAAACTTTGCCCGTTTTTTTTAGCAGAAAATCACCGAAGAAGCTTTTTGTAGAGTTTCCTTACAGTCATAACCGGACACCGGACCTTTCCATTGTGTTTCCCAGTCCCTTTTCATGGCCTTATAAAGTAATTTTATTTATATCCGCACAATATAATATATTTTTAATGCAACAGCCTTTAAGGTTACTGAATAAACAATATTTATTTTCGTGTTTGATTATTTCCTCTCTATATTTGCCACAGATTATTTCACAAGCCGCGGCAGCAGAACGCCGTACTTGTCAATAAAAAGAGATGAATAATATGAGTACTACAGTAAAAGATTTTCAAAGAGGTCCTCCCCGGCTGCATGAAGGAAGAGAGTGTGTGGTTTTTAATTATCAACCTAAAAGTGAAAGATTATGTTTTATCACGTAAAAGACCTGCAGTTTAATGCACGGGTATCACGACCCGACCCGCGTTTTGCCCGCATCATGCTCGAAGCGTTCGGAGGCGCCAACGGAGAATTAAAGTCTGCCATGCAATATTTTGTACAGGCTTTCAGTTGCCACAACCCCCACCCCGACAAATACGACATGCTGATGGATATCGCCACTGAAGAATTAGGGCATCTGGAAATCGTGGGTGCCACCATACAGATGTTGCTCGGACCTGTCGGAGGCGAAATGAAAGATGCCGTTGAGGTGACTCCTCTCCACTCCATGATGAGCGGAAAGGCAGCGAAGGAAGACATCATCCACCAGGCGTTCACCAACCCCGACTTCCTCATCTCCGCCCCTGGAAGCCCGGCGCTGACTGACAGCAACGGCAACCCCTGGTGTGCCACCTATGTTTCGGCTTGTGCCGACCTTTCCGTTGACTTGCGGTCGAACATGGCCGGCGAAAGCAGAGCCAAGATCGGATATGAAAATCTCATGCATTTCACAGACGACCCATCCGTAAGAGAAACGCTCATGTTCCTGATGACACGTGAAGTAACACACTACCAGCAATTCGAAGCTGCTCTGGAAACAATACAGCCCAATTTTCCGCCGGGTGCCCTGCAAACCTCCCCAAAATACAGTAATCTGTACTTCAACTTTTCACAGGGCAAGGATGCGCGCGGCCCATGGAACGAGGGTCCCAGCACACAATTGAAAGAGGAGTGGCAGTACATTGAAAATCCGCTGGAAGAAGTGAGACGCACCAACGGACTGGCCCAAAGGCAGCCGGAAGGCACCGACAGGACAGAAGAAGAGATGAAACAAAAAGACAAAAAATTGTCCAAGGAGCACAGTGCTGAAGTATTATCAGCCATGCCGGACGAAAATATGAGCTGGTGCAATTATTCCGAACAGCAAAAGAAATCAAACAAACAACCGTGACCTGGAGTCATTATTTGTATAACATCAAAAAACAACCATTATGAAAACGAATGCAGAAGACAAGAAAACCAATGTAAAAAAAGAAGTAAAACAAACAGCCTGTTCGAAAACCTGCAATACCAAGCATAGCGGAAATAAAAAAGAAGCTGTGCGGGCTGCCGGAAAATCAAAGGCAAGCGTACATTAAAGGATCTGTTGAAAAAAACAATCCCGACAAATGAAAATTAAAAAGGCTCCCGTCAGAAGCCCATATTTTACGGGAATTCTACGGGAGCCTTCTTAAAAAAGAAGAGTTAAATATTCACACAATAAATTTCATTATGATTATGATTAAGATATTAGTTATCGCCTTAGCAGTAGCAGGCGTGTTAACAATAGTTTCCTGCAACCAACGGAACCAGTCCGACAAAAAGGTCCGTGCCGTCGATAAGATAGAACGGTCCGCCAACCGCGCTGCCGACACGATATCGGAAAAGACAAAAGAAGGTGTCGACAAGGTGAAAGAAAACTGGCAGGAGGCCCAAGAAGACATCAAAGACGGTGCTGAAAAGGCCAAGGAAGAAACCAAGGAAGGGTACGAAAAGACCAAAAACGCCTGGCAGAATGCCAAAGAGGACATCAAGGACGGCGCTGAAAAGGTAAAGGATAAGACCAAGGAAGGTTATGAAAAGGCCAAAGACAACATCAAGGAAGGTGCCCAGAATGTGAAAGAAAAATTCCAAGACGCCAAAGAGAACATCAAAGACAAGCTCGACTGAGCCCCGCATGTGTAACCCCTTTAATTAAGCAATTATGATTGGATGGATTATTTGGCTGATCGGCATGGTACTTACCCTGCAGGCCGCTTATGAGATTTGGATGTTGAAAGCACCTGTCATCAAGAAAATCATGGCCATCGGCGTCATGTTCCTGACAAGTTGGATAGGACTGCTGTTCTACTACCTTTTTGCCAGAAACAGAATGGAATCCTGGCTGAACAAAACAATTACCTTCTAACTTTCTTTTTAAAAAAAGAAGCGGCATGCAGACCAGCCCCAACTTGTCTGAATGCCGCTTTTATTATTTGTATCCGGATGGCGGCTTTCATTACCATATTCCGCCCCAAGCCGGTTACTCCTTGACCAGATGTATGGTTTGCTGCGGAAAGGGGAAATTGATGCCGCGCTGGTTGAAGGTATCGTAAATGCTCTGGAATGTCTCATGATACACACCCCAATAATCTCCGGTATTCACCCATACACGAACAGTGAGGTTCACACTGCTGTCCGCCAGGGCGCCTACAGCCACGAAGGGTGCCGGTTCATTGAGCACGCGCTTGTCAGCCGCCAGCACTTCCAAAATGGCGTTACGGGCCTTATTGACGTCCTCGCCGTAGTCTATTCCGATGGTCCACTCCAAACGACGCGTTTCATTACGCGTATAGTTGATGACCACGGCCGTGCTCATGGAGCCGTTAGGAATATAAACCACTTTATTATCGCCCATTGTCAGCAACGTGTGGAAAATCTGGATTTCCTTCACAGTACCTTGAACGCCCTGTGCCTCAATCCAGTCACCCACCTTATAAGGCTTAAAGAGGAGAATTATCAGTCCGCCGGCAAAGTTCTGCAAATTACCTGAAAGGGCCATACCGACAGCCACACCGGCAGAAGCCAGCAACGCGGCAAACGAAGTTGTGTTGATGCCCAAGGCACTTACCACGGAAATGACCAGCAGCACCGTGAGCAGAATGTTGACAAGGCTGCGCAGGAAACTCTGCACGCCGACATCAATGTTACGGCGTTCCAGCATGCCGCGTACCATGCGGTTGAGCAGTTTCACGATGAAACGGCCCACGACATAAATCACAATAGCCGCCAAAATATGTTTGCCGGCACTGACAGACATATCAAGAAGGCGCTCTATAAGTTGGTCAAACTTGACCTCACCAGCAGACTGTGCTGCCGCTTGCAGTAAAAACATAGGCTTTATTAATTAATAATGAATGAATACTCTTTTCAAAACGGTTTACTTACGTGAGATGTTGCCGGCATCGTCGATGTGTAACGGCGTATCGGGCACATCGCTTTCGGTAAGCTGTTTGATTTCGCGCGCCGCCCTTGCCGACGCGTCAGCCCTCGGCCCCATTCCACGGACCTGCAGAAAGCTGTGTATCTTTCCGGAAACGAACCGCCCGTCACCGTTCACCTTCACTTCCAAAACAGGCGCGTAGCCTGAAATGCCGCTGATATTCACGCCATAGGGCGTACAGAAATTCCCAAGACTATAGGCTATGATACGGTCTTTATAAAGTTCAAGAGCACGGATGACATGAGGCCCGTGGCCATAAACGATATCAGCGCCGGCATCAACACAAAGGCGGGCAAACTCACGCAAGGAGCCACGGTCTTCATCATAAAACGTTTCCTTGCCCCAAGGCAAATGACGGTGAGCCACTCCTTCCGCACCACCGTGGAAGGAGACGACCACGATGTCGCAACGGTCGGCCAAAGCGGCTATTATTCTCCGGGCACCCTCCTCGTCCTGATGACGATGTGTATAACTGTTGTGTCCGAAGGCGCAAAAACCATAGCGCACCCCGTTTTTCTCCAACACCACGGAAGAGGGCTGGCATTTCAAACCGGCATAGCGGATGCCCTGCGCATCAAGGCTGGCCATCGTACTCCTAACTCCCGACATCCCGAAGTCAAAGGCATGGTTATTGGCCATGCTCAGAAAGTCGAATCCGGCCTCCTTCAAACGCGGAGCAAAGACCGTGGGCGTTCGGAAGGCATAGCTGGCGGCGGTCATGTGCTTGGTGCAGGAGTCTGCCTCGTTAAGCGTTCCCTCCAGATTGCCGGCGGCGACATCGACCGAAGCTGTCACCGAGGCCACATCAACGAACAATTGCCGCCCATCTCCGGACGGCAATTGCACCGACGGGTAGGTCGTACCCATCATGATATCTCCCGTCATGGCGACGGTTACAGTGTCGTGACTCTGCCGTGCTAAAAACGCATTCAACAGGCATGTCAGCACAAAAGGCAAGAACATAACGCGACTATTATTCCTGAGTGCCAAGCACACGGCGGGCACCGATGTAGCGGCGGCTGTAATAACTCTCGCTGGAGTTGGAAACCTTCACGCCCGAACTGCTGCTGGCATGCACGAATTTAAACTGGTTGTTGGCAGGGTCCACGTCCACCACTATGCCTACATGACCCACACTGCGCGTTGAGCGGGATCCTCCGAAGAAGACAAGGTCGCCTTTCTTCAGATCGGACTTTTTGGCTACGGGAACGCCCTGAGTGTACTGAGCGCGCGAGGAGCGGTTGAGCTTGATGCCTTCCTGACGGAACACATAGCTGGTCAATCCGGAGCAGTCGAAGCCTGAAGGACTGCTCTGGCCGCTGCGATAACGCACACCGATATACTGCAAAGCGGTACGTACAATCTCATCGCCTTTGGGCAAAGCGACTTCATCAGCCTTGGGCGTCGCCGTGGCCGGCAAAGCAAAATCGGGAAGTGCCGCCGAACCTAACACCACCTTTTCGGCTAGCGGACGGGTCGGAAGCTTATCTGTGTCTAATGTCTGGGACCGGGATGCCTGAAAGCCAAGCAAACCCACGGTAAATATTGCAAAATATCTTCTCAGTTGCACGGGACTATAGATTTTAGGGTAGTTTTTCTTTAAACACTCTCGCAAAGTTATAAATAAATAAATTAAAAACAAAATTGTTACCACGCCTCTACGCTATATGGCCAGCATGGCCCGTTGTATGAAAATAAATCATTAAACATTTAATAATCAAACTTTTTTATACTTTTAATAAAAGTAGAGGACTAAAAACGGAATATTTTCTTTTTTAATATTTTTTATTATTTACAGTCGACCAAAAGTGCCGATTTTCAGCCGTTTAAATTTCACGAAACGACAAAAAGCCGTATTCTCCGCGCTCATTTTCCGGCACACAGAAACGGCAATATGCCGGAACGGTTGCCGCCTTACTGAAAGAAGGCGCCATTCCTCTGACAAAGACGGATAAATCAGAAGACATTCCGACTACATAAATTAAGATTTATTAAAGACAATAAACACTACCCGCAAAAACGGCATTTTAACATTTCTTGCTTTCGGCCGTTTCAAATGCTATCTTTGCCCTAGAATCAGCGGGCAACCTCAAAAGGTTGCTTTTTTTACGGCCTTTTCAACGCGAAAATAGGTTTATTGCACAAAAAAATGCAATACTTGGAATTTAAAATCCAAGTATCGGTGTAAAAATTATCCTTATTGCCGTTATCACCCAATCGGTCCGGCGCGTTACCCAACGGTTTTCCGCAGCCATAAAAGTTAAAAATGTTAATGTTTCAGGCGAGAGAGCCGGAATCCGTTTAGCTTTTATTTGCAAAAAGTTGCAACACCTTCCTTTAAAACACTCCGGACAGGACAACCCTCAAAAAAATACTTTCCGGATGAAGAAGACGGTTTCAGCCGGAAAGCAGACAGGATATATAAATGCAAGCGGGAGCACTCTGCATCAGGGTACCGCCACCAATGCCGTCAACGCTTCGAACACCTGTTGCGGCGAAGCGTCTTTCAGCAACACCCGTTTGTTGCCGTCGAGCAGATAAATGACCGGAGTGGCGGGCAGCACATAAAGTTCCTCCGTGCCTATGCGGCCCGTGTCGAAGGCTACAGTCCAGTCAGCCGGCATGTCGGCCTTGGTACGTTCCCAGGCGGCGCGGTTGCCGTCAGCATAAACGGCCAACACGGTCAGTTGTCCGTCGGCTATAAGCCGGTTCAGAAATCCGTTGCCGCTCAATGCCGCTGTCACTTCCTTGCAGTTCTCGCAGTCGGGATCGTAGAAAATCAACAGGACGAGTGGCGCCTGCGTCCCATACAGGGAGCAGCGGCGGCCATCGCGGACAATGTAAGTAAAGTCAGCAGCCCGCATACCAGGACGGTTTTTCATAACGGCTCTGAGCAGAAAGGCCGGGCGTGTTTTCTCAAACTCGTCCAGCAAAGAGGTACGGCCCAATTCCTGAAGAAAGGGAATGAAGAATTCCTCGTTGCGCATGGGCGAATTGGGGTCGTAGAGATACTTCTCGGCGATTTCCGCCAAAAGGCGGTAAGCTGCCGTGTCAGCCTCAGCCCGCCGCATCAGCTTACTGACGGCGGCTGCGCGCGCAGTTTCCGGCACGTGGGGGAAGAGAGTGAGGAAATTGGCGAAATTCTGCTCCATAAAACCGCGGTTGCGTCCGCGCAGGGTGTCGGCAAAGTCCATCGCGTCCCAAAAATGCTCAGCCACATAAGCGGCGCGCTCCTCGGCGGCTTGCAAGCCGGCCGGAACTTCGGGAAGCGGTAAATCGCCTGCCGTATCAACCGCTGCTACGGCTGATACGACAGTTTTTTCGCTGTGGTTGCCGCGGGAATTGCCGGAGCAAGCCAAAATCAGCAAAACGCCTGATAACAGTATGATGCGTCCACACATAATCAATCCACACTAAGGTTCAACATCACGGACGCAGCGGATATAAGCATTTGTTCCGCTTGCAATGCGCGTTCCTCCGTCCGAACGTGTTGCCATATAGCTTCTTTTTCTGTTATCAATAGAAAGAACTATGCCATTTCCATCGGAATCATAATATTCCAAAGTACAACTGGCAGCATAATTGCCAGCCGGTATATTAGTAAACACTCCTAAATTTCTCATAATGGCAAGTTCCTTTTGATTTGGCACTCTCCATCCTTTCTGTCCATTTGTATTAAGGCTACTACACGGCGTATTATTTTCAAAAACAGCGCTTTCTACAGCTCCATGCCAATCATAGCGGAATCTTTTAGCAGCATTACCAGTCCATGTTGTTACTTCATTAGATCCGTTGGAATATTCAAAAGCCTTATACACCATATTATAATTAGAACTTTGATCGGCATTCCAAATATAGTGTGCAGGCAACGGACTTTCAAACTTTTCCTTTCGGATGGACAATTCATCATAATACGTCATTTTCACAGTACGCGTTGCAGCATCATGCTTATATGCCGCCGCCACTTTCTCACCATTGGTCACAGTACTCAAATTTGTACCAAGATCACGTATGCACCGCACATTCCATGGAGGATTACTGCGATGCTCCCCCCAAGCGGAAGTGGAGACACCCTCCATAGCCCACAATATAATATTATTGCTGGCATACATCAGCAAACTGGAATTCTGCCCATTATGTTCCTTACTAAACAGTTTCTTAACTCCCGCATAATCCATAACCGGATTAGAAAGAGAATTGCGGCCAAGGATCAGACGCAAATATTTTCCCGAGGCCGGCACATACCACCTGAGTTCGGAGGCATCTATTTGTCCGTCTCCGTCATTATCGCGATTACGATTCATACAGGCATTGATAGCCTCAATATAGTCTTCCGCATTACGTGAATTAGGCTTGGGATCATAATTATTATAAGTAAGACTCCCCCCATAATTAGCTAATTTAGGCAAATATGCAATACGCTCTGGAAGCGAAATGCCCTGAGCGTTAACTGCAGGTAGAGTCAGAGGCTTGGTTACATCGACAACATTATTCCATTTCTTATCTGCCGTACTTCCATTGTTACGGCCTTCCAACCAACTTCCCCAAACATTGTAACGTCCGTTACTTAAATCGCTGCCGTAGGTTGACTGCCGCAAATTGAGTCCGCGGGTTTCGTCTATGTTTTCCACACCGATGGCTGTACCTGCCGGTATGTTGCCTTCCGCTTCAGTGAGATTGTCTACAGAATAATAAGTCTGTATGGATTTCTGCGATGCGGCATATTTGGAGCGCGCATATATACTCTCCCCATCGGCTGATACAGAACGTGCCGTGCGTATCCAAAACCGGCGTTCCGGTTTGTTGACATAATTCCGCCATGAGACAGAATTAGATTCATCACCGTTGGCTGCGGTTTCATACACATACTCATTAACAAATACGGTGTACCACCCCCCTTGATGGGACTGGGCGTTCTTCAAATCTGATAGTAGCATAGTCTGTCCATCGGCATTAGCGCCCTCACGGGGTTTATACTCAGCGAGGGTATTCTCGTTGTTAGTGCGGCGCAACTCTATCCAATTGGCGTATTGCTCGTTCGACAAATCACCATCTCCGTCTGTAAAGCTAACCAAATTACCATCCTCATCCCAAGCCTCTATGGTGAAACCGAACTGATCGCTTCTTCTTTCGTCATCGGTAATCTGAATGTTGAAGGCAGCGTAATGGCAGTCCAGTTCGATACTAGGATTGGTAACATCGTTGACAACCCCTTCCATGCCGGGTTGTCTTTCTTCACCATTGGCCTCCACAACGATATTCGACACATCGTTGACGGTGATATTATAATTATAATTGGTATTACGCCGGCAGTTGAAGTCCTGAGCGGTAGCGGCCGTCGCCTTCCCGTTGGCGTCTTTGTTCTCGCAATAGCCGAGATGAACGGTAAAGATAGCATTGCCGTAACGATAGGCATTTTCTCCGCTATTATTGCCAATTATGTTTCCGTCACCGTCCACATTCACCTGACCTCCGTTGCGACGGTTCACCTCGCACTGTATCTCCACGTAGGTAGCCATGTTGGCGGGCGTCCACATATCGCCGGAAAGGTTCACATAAATGCCGGTATTCCGCCCGCCGTCTCCTTTGAGTTCTTTTTCACGGTCGGTATAAGTCTGACAAGTAGTCTGTCCGGTCTGTTTGTTCTCCAGCTGCCAGAAATCGAAACTGTAGGAACCATCGCTACTAGCCGTAAAATAGCGGTCATCATACAACGTGGAATTAGTATAATGCTCTTCCTTGGCGTCTTCCGTCACACGGTCGGTGGCATTGGGATAGTTGCCCGACCCGCCGGCTTCACCACCCGTATTCCGCTCATAGGCATAGGCCCGCAAAGGCACATTGAAGATACGATAGCTCGTAGGGACAATGGAGACGTCAGGTCCGGGAGTCAGATTGAAGTTGACATGAGCCACCAGGCGGCGTAGGTGTATGGCGCCCGGCATGGTGTAAGACACTTCTCCGGCAGCGGGAATGAACACCGGCGTGAAGTTCTGTTCTTTCCATTCTATTTTAGGATATTCTGTCTCCGGCAGATAGCATCCCGACATGGCCAAGGGTACATCGGGAGACACGAGATTGGGGTTTTTAACGGTAATGGCGAGAAACTCTTGCCAGCTATCGGCGCTTTTCAGCAATTCGCGCAACGACTGTTCCGGGCCCGCCTCTCCGGTTTCAGGATCAATACGGCATCCCATATTGTCGATATTGGCCACAGCCACGATATAGCTGTTGCCCGACTTTGTTTCAAGATTTACAGAATGGGAGTTATGTTCATCGGCAGACAACTCCGTTATTATCTTAGCCTCGCTCGTAGGCTCTCCCGTAGCCGAGCTGTAAGTACGCACCCAAACGTTTTCCACCCGGTTCATCTGGTCTTCCGTGAGAGCGGCACGGGTTACCTGTGTCATCTGCGGCACACTGAGCTCGAACGTTACCGTTGTAGCCTCACCGCTGACGGTGAAGTCGGGGCTGACAAATGGGTCATCGGAACATCCGCCGAACATCACGACCGCAACGGACATGAGGGAGGTAAAAAACCGTATGCTGATATTTTTCAGTTTCATTGCTATATTGGTTTCCTGTATAGATAGATTCAATCAAATGATATGTCGCCGGATTCCTGTTCATCCCACGGACAAACCATGTAGGAGAGTGAGAGAGCCGAGCCGGCGCTCTTTATATTGAGACGGTAGATATGATTGCGCAGAAAATAGTCCCCCCACACCTTCTGATCGGGCGTGAGTCTAACGGTATAGCTTGCCTTTTGGGGTTCACCCACATAATGAGACGAACCGCCTTGGGCATAGTTTTCAATCTCTACTGTGAGGCTCAAACCGGTTGATGTTTCCGGAAGGTAGCAATAACCGTAATATGCTTTGCTGCCGGATGACGTCTGAAGCAATAAAGCTTCGGACGTAGGGGCAGGATCGGAAGGAATGGAAGGGACTGTGACCTGCTCATTATCACGGAAGTTTTCCGGAATAAGCAGGGCAGAACTATTATATGAAGAAGTATTTACACTGACGGAGGTGACACGCGGAAATCCGGCGGCATCCTTACCGGAAATGTCATCGGCGACTTCCAGTTTTGCTACGGAACGTAGCAGATTGATGTCATCTTTCAGGTCGTAAGGTTCGGCTTCTGTACTTTCCAGCAAAGCACTTTGAGATACGGTAAAGTCTTTGAAGCCGTACATGGGAATACCGGTACCGACACTTCCGTCCTCCGACACGGAAGGAACAAGGCCCTGACCGCCGGCAGGCATCACATAAAGAGGGTGCGCATTCTCAATCTCTAAAGCCGATATCTTTTCAGCTACGGTCTTTAAGGCATCCTGCGGCCAGTTGGCCAATACCATGATATTGAATTTCACTTCACCGCCAAGAGCCGAATAGTCAAAATAAGGTTCCTTGAAGGTAGCCTTGATAATATAGCTACTATAATTATCTGCTTCCGGATCATTCTGCTTCTTTGCAATATCACTAATATCTTGCAAAATAACGCCTCCCTGAGTGAGGAGCAGCAACTTGAGCGATTGAAGGTCTACAGTATTTTCGGCCGCTGTTCCCGGCTCGTGAGCTTCGATAACGGCACGCGTCTTTTTCGCAGCCTCTCTCTGTATGGCCAGGCGGAAATTCATCGTCACCTCACGGACATTTTCCACATCACAGGGAGACTCACTATCGTTAATACATCCACAGAATGCCAGCACGGAAGCAAGTAAAACCACCGGTGCCGATATTCTTTTTATGTTCAGAAGTGCGTACTTCATAATAACCTCCCTGTTAAAAGTCTGTATCCTGAGGCGGAACCACCCTCCACGAATTAATGTAGATGCCTGCGCCCATATACCATTTATTGTCTCCGTCGAGGAAGAAAGTCAGAGTGTAATCGTCCTGACGGTCGAGATACTCCTGATCAGTCATGTGACTATTATAATTTCCCTTCACCATGAGCAGATAATCTGTCAGCGGAATGCGGATAATATCAGTATCATCCGTATTGCGCCGCACCACCAAGGCCGGCCGGCGGTCGGCCATCAAACGCCCGACGGTACGTTCGGCCAACAATCCGTTGACTTCCGTCTGCACGCCGTCGTTTCCGGTTTCTGCGCGGACAAGTCCGGAATTATCCCCTTCCCTATCCGAAGCATCATTATCCCTATCGAAAGACGCAGAGACAGTGCTCTTCATCCAACCGCGATAGGTAAACTTGTCACTTCCCAAGATGTTATTGTCGTAATTCATCACGCCGTTCGTGGCTTCTATGAAGAAATCAAAATCTTCCTTATTCACCGCAGACCCGTCGAGATGCTGCAACATAACGCGTATAACGTTAGTGTTTTTCGTCAGCGGGAGCGTGGCGTCCACCCATCCGCCTTGTTCCGCTTCCTTCAGCGTCACACGCTGCATACCATGATAGAGGCGGTGCATTTCGGCATCCATGTAATCGCCGGCAGCGTCGTTTTTCTTCCTGACGCTCAGCATCAGGTCTTCCCTTGCGGCAACGTTATCCGCCGCCAGAGCGAAAGTCTCGTCCTGCGGCAAGCCGCACCAGGCTATCATATCATACTCACCGGGAACTACCGGCAGTGTCATGGCATAATCTTCCGTTTTCAACTCTTCGCCCGCCCCGGCGCCGCTCCATACGAGTTTTCCCTCCGGAGTGAACAGCCACAGATTTACCGACTCCACCTCTGAAGAAAAGGCATCGGCATTCTTCATATTCCTGTCATAGCGGAACTTCACTCTAAATTCCGTTTCACAAGGTTCGAGATCCTCGTAGATGGCCTCACACGAGAAGAAAGACGCCATCAAAAGCGGGACCAGTGCATAAAGCATGCTGCGGTTCAACTTCTTTGTTAATTCCATGTGCTTCTATTGTTTTTTTGTCTTAGTTCCCGCAGAGGCGACCAAGCCTCTGCGGGTGAGGAAGTTCCTCGCATGCGGCAGACTATGAAGGCGAAATGTATTCTCCCTCCTTCCGCCGCAGATATTTCTTAAAGATCTACATCCTGAGAACGTACCACAGCCCACTGAAGGATGTTCAGCTTATAGCTGATATAATATTCATCCTCGCCCATGGGGGGCACGATAGGCGTAGTGCGGGTGGGAAGTCCGGTTGCCAGGCCCGTAATAGAATTCACGTTAATCTGATAAACGTGGTTACGCACGATACCGAAATCACCTGTACGGGTTTTCTTCCAATCAAAATCAGAATCCGTTGTTGACAGGTCAGCGTTAGGGTTAGTATCGTTCAGATGATATCCCAAGTGCTTGATAGGGATAGAGAAGTAGGCCATTCCGTCCTCATAAGCGGTGGCAAAGCCCAAACCCTGCATCAACTGGGCGTTAACAGCGTCCACATTGTCAGCAGTGACCGCTACCCAGCCTTCAGCCCCCATGTGGCAGTATACAGTTGCGCTGTTTGCCAATTGTTCCTTATTAATCTGCAATGTCACAAAGCGGCCCGCCACAAGTTGGCCTCCTACTTCATCACGCGTAGCCTTATCGGGATGTTTCACTTCGAACAAATTATTATAGCTGTTTGCATCTTTGAGGAAAGTGCCTTGATTATCCGTAGCCAAAACAGTTTGGGAAGACAGCATCTTAGCCATCAAATCCTCTTCTGACTTATAAAGGTTATACTTGCCATTGTTCTTACCGAAAAGATAGAATGTCTTGTCAGTCAAAGCCTGTTGGGTGGCATTATCAATTACTTCATAATGGCCGACAAGCACTACCGAGGGAGCGGCAGCACGCGGATTCAAGCTATGAAGGCCATCAGTGTGAACCGTATTCTCACGAACATACTGTTTTCCACTATACGACGTAGTGTTCTCCCAATTGATTTTCACGCCATCCTTAACCACCTGATCGTAGCTATAATACTGACGTTGGTATGGCTCAATCGGCTCGCCGGCTCCTGCTTTCCCCAATGCCACAGCCTTATCCTCGATGTCATCGGAAACCCGGGGATAATCCTTAGCATAATAAGCCGGAGAACAAGCCCAGTAAGAGCGATAGTTTGCGGCATCATTCCACCAGCTGCCTAATTGGCCATTCAATTCAGATTCTGTAGGTACTCCGCTATCTCCATCTTTAGCAAATTTCTTGACCACATACATTTCGGGTTCGTCCGCATTAACCCTCCAGGCCTCAGGAATAAATTTGAGAGTATAACCCTCTACGCCTTCATAATCTGCAATAGATGAATTTCCGCTTTTGTCCTTAATTTCAAAATCCACTCTGGCGGCGAATCTCTCCACATAAATATCGATGGTAGAAGAACTGGGGTTTTCAGCCTCTGCCTGTGAAGTGTATAACTGTTCCAGTGTAATCGGCGTACCCGACATTTTGGTTGTAACATTCTTTATAGGGTCATGACCATAATAAGCGGAGTTAACCATATAGAAATTATCATTACCATTCATCAGGTTCTCACGCTTTACATTACGCCAACCTTCCAACGTTGTTCCTTCAAATATCGCATCCTCGGAGTTGGGATTGACGAAACACATCACGTAAGCCGGCATTTCCTGTCCCTTGGAAATAGAAACGGGAACTACGGCCTTGACAAATTTCTCCACAGTTTGTCCCGCACCATTATTCCATTCCAAGTTATTTCCCTGTATGCTCACGACATTAGACACACGCTCACCGTTCTTGTCATAAAACACAAAACGAACTTCCTGAACGGTATTTTCGGCATCCGTACCGGTTTCATACTTGTCATCCCCGGAAAGCGCCCGATTGGCCGGTCCGCTACCTGGATTGCACAATGCCACCTTGAGGAAGCGCACCTCATCAACAGCAGCAATCGTACCGTTGTCGGCCAAATCGTCTGAGGAACAAGAGGCAAACGCCAGTCCCATAGCCAGACCTGATAAAATTTTAAAAGTTTTCATACTAGTAAAAATTAAAATGAATAAAAATGTTTTCTGTTTCCTTATTTTTCCTTTTCGGCCAGTTCCCTAAGTTGTGAAAGGGCTTCGCCTGCCTTTTCCACACCTTTCCGGAGAGCCTCTTCAAAGAATGTTGCGGCACGGGCGTATTCTCCTGAAAGAGCGGCGTGAACGCCACGGGCATAAACGGTCTCGGGCGAGTTGCCGGCCTTGGCCAGATAGTTGCCGGCCTTTTTCAGGTTGCGGTGGCTCATGGCCGTGTTAGCGGCATTGAGGTTGGCCGTTTCGTCATCGGGATACATGCGTACGGCAATCTCAAAGGTTTCCACATATCCTTCGCTTCCCGTCTCCATCTGCTGAGCAGCCAGATACAGTTCCTGCAGACTGAGTTTCTGCGGAGCGGTTTTCATCATCCGCATGATTTCCTCCACCTCCTTGAACTCGCGTATCTCATAACGCACGGCATAATCGGAATGGCGCAATGAAGGATAAACTTCGCGGAGCAGGATTTCGTAGGCTTCAGGATGGCGGGATTTGAGCCGCCACTCCTTGGCGTCCGGTTCTAGCTGACTGCGCACTATTTCGAGCAGCGCTTCCCGCTCATTCAGGCCGGAAGCGGCAATGTAGCGCTCCAGTCCCTGCCAGTCCTCAGGCTCATAGGCCGTAGTGATTATATCGTGCGGAAAGTCGTAAAGGCGGCGCACATGCTCCTTCAGGGCGGCCGTGCGCTCGCGTGCCAGCCGTTCATTGCCGGCATACGGCCCCTCAGGAGAGGCATATCCCTTGATGGAAAGGGCCACAATACGGCAGTCGGCATCGTTCTTCACGGCATCGATGGTGTGGAGTATCTTTTGCAGCTCGGCCGCATTGTTGCGGTAGTCCGCGCGTATTGCGGTTCCGTTCAGCGGGAAGTCGATGTATGCCGATCCCTGCACCTCACGTATCTTGGGCTGCGCGGGAGGAGACACATAAAGGAAAGAGGGAACAAACTCCCGCGGCACGAGGTCGAGGCAGGCCAGCCGCTCCCTGCTCTCCGCAAGGGGGCTGCCGCAACAGCCGCTGGTTTCGCAGCCGGCACTGATAGACGCCTTGTCCATCCACTCGCCATAAGGCACCACACTACGGTATTCCACCACCTTCACCTTGCCGCTGCGGTAAAGCTGCCGCACGCCGTCGGGCATCCCGTAGCGCTGGCGCAGCAGGTAACGGTTACGGCCGGCCACCATCACTGCCGGCAGGGCCAGCGCAGTGCCGTTTCCGGTAATCGTGGGGGTAATCACCACTTCGTTGTTGCTCTTCACTTTCAGGGCGGACACGTCAACGTCCATCGACACGAAAAGCCGGTCGCCGTTACGTGTCACAGCCAGGTTTCTCACCTCGGCCTTTCCGTCCATTATCGTCTGACACTTGGCGCCTCCCGCCGGTAGGAGGGCGAGAAGGAAGAAGCCAAGTATTTTTATCATATTATCCATAATCTGCATGAATTAGAATGAATATACCAGGTTAATAGCCGCTTTCGTAGGCCCGATGTAATGACCTGCCTTGTTCTTTTCGATTTTAGTGCCGCACTTGGCGCACGGGTAGCTGTCGTAGCGTGTATAAACGTATCCGACGCCTATCTCGGCCTCAAGGTTCCAGCGTTTGCCCAGCATCCACGAATATCCGTAGGCAAGTCCCGCCCCGGCCATCCACCCTTGATAACGGCGGTCGGAGAGCTTGGAGAAATCGGTGCCAAGGAATGAGAAGCTGTTTTTCAGGCCGCCGATGTTATACTGCCCGCCCAGGGCATGCAAGCCCACAAAATGCCCCACAAAGCGGTCGCAGAACCAGTAGCGCGCTTCGGGCTGAACCATCCAGTGTTTCCATTTCCGGTCGTGCGAGAGTGTCCAGCCGTTGTAATAGCCCGCCACATCCAACGTCCAGCGGGGAGCCAGACCTATTTCCACGCCGGCGTTCACATTCAGGAAAGCATCGGCCAGCACATTCGTCTTAACGTTAATGTCCTGCGCCTCCGCTGTCGAACTGAACATTCCCGACAGGCTTGCCACCAGAAGTAAAATCGTTCGTTTCATCTTTTTTATCTTTGGTTTTTATTTTTTATCTCCATTATGCCTGACAACCCAACAGGGTATGGCAACGGTATTTCTCTTTGTAAGAGAAGTATCATAAAACAAATCGTATCTATCGCACTATGTGACAGAAGTTGCCGGATGTAATATGATTGCGGTTTGCTTGACAAATGTTCAACAAATCAGTAAAAAAAGATTATAGAACAAACCTTTTACCAATCTTTCATGCCACATTCAGGCAATTTTGAATATATTTGCATTTGAAATACTTCTCTTACAAAGAAAACGAAATCTTTGCGTGTTGCTTTTTCAGTTGAAGCAATGCCTTTTCTTTATGCAGCTCCTTACCGTTTGTTTTTAATTTTACATTAAGAACAGTTTCATCATCACTATACCTTCGAGGAAGCCATTTTCATATCTGCCGCTCTTAAACAGCTTTCACTCTTCTGATACTTTTCTCCCTAAGAGAAGTATTTATATGGCAAAAGTAGTAAAAAAAGCACGAAGCATTATTAAATTCATTAAAAAAATAAAGGTTTGTGCCGAAAAAAGTTGTGCAAAGCGCTTAAAAGTGCTTTAAAACATATTTTTCAAGGTTTTAACAGTCAAATCAAGATTAACATTTTTAACCTTTAGTTACATTTGCTATGCCAAAAATAGAGTTAATTCTATTAAAGTTGAAAAAGTATGTATTGGAATTTTAACAAGAATACTTGGAATTTGAATTGCAATACGGGGATTTTATCAAAAGAAATAGGGCAAAAATATGCTTGTTTTTACCCTCATAATACGCAAAAAGCGGGGTTCCGTAATGGAGTGCCCCGCTTCGCTGTTACAAAGATACAACATTTTCCGGCCAAAAGCAAATAGTGTTAAAATACACATGGTGCAATTCCTCCTATATGGGAATACATTCATTATTTGTTTTTGCTTTTTTACAGTTGGAGTTTATTGCATGACAGCGGGATGATTCTGGTTGCATATTATATGCCTGGCAATGAATGTTTTCCTTTCTTGAATACTTCTCTTAGGGAGAGAACTTCTGTTTTGCCATATATTTCCTTCATTCTTTTTTCTTCATTTCACGGCTTAAATAGACCTAAGAATAAGGCTGTTGGCTCTATCCACCACCGATGCATCAAGAGAAGCGAGGTAAATACGGGTAGTCCCTTCCGAATCGTGCCCCATGGCCTCGCTGATAGTGGAAATGGGGATATTCTTACTTTTGGCTATACTGGCCCAACCGTGGCGGGCAACATAAGTGGTCAGGGGAATGGACAGTTTAAGCAACATGCCTATTTTCTTCAGTTTGTTATTCACCAGATGCTCCGCATTCTTATACTGCCGCCACGCATCCTTTCCGTTATTCTTTATGACAGGCAGCAGGTAGGGCGAAGACGAAGTGTCATATTTATCAATGATTTCCTGCATAGGCTTTTCCCATTTCACAAAAAGCTGCTGCCCCGTTTTCTGCCTGCGATATGAAAGAATACCGTTCTGAAGGTTCTTCTTTTTAAGATAAGCCATGTCGATGAACGACATGCCGCGGGTGTAGAAACTGAACATAAAAATATCCCTCGCAAAGTCCATGGAGGGATTGAAAGAAAGGTCCATTTCCCGTATCTGACGGATGACTCTCACCGGCACGGCGCGCTTCACCGTCTTGTCTATTCCGGTATAGACATGTTTGAAAGGGTGGCGCTGGGCAGTGAGTTCCTTATCCACCGCACGGTTGTAAACAGCCCGGAGGTTACGCATATAGTACGATGTGCTGTTAGGGCAAATGCCGCTCGCCTTGAGCCATGTCTCATAAGCCGTTATCAGACTGGAATCCACTTCGTCAAGATAAACATCGTCATCACCTCTCCTGAAGCGTTCAAAACTGTTGAGAGCCGTAGTGTAGGTTTCGGCTGTACGCTCACGCCCCACCGACCGGAGTTCCCTTACCAGCCTCCGCCCAAACGACAGGAAACGGTCGGAGGCCGAGGGCTGCAAAAACATTTCCACCACCCTGTCGGCCGTATAGTCTCTGCCACAACGCTCAAGCCTCATCACAATGTTTCTGAGACCGTCCACTCCCCTGACGGCCCTCTCCTCCAACGCCACCAGATAAGCGCGACGGACATCGTCTGCATCGGGAGGCAAAACCACACCGCCATGAGCGGCGTCCCATTCGTGGGGATAGAGTTTCAAACCGGTGGACACTTGCCTTGCCACACGCTTGTGAATCACCTGAAAGAAAAGCGTGCCTTCCTTCATGCCGACAGAAGAAGCACGGAATTTAATTTTTACTGTTGCCATTTTAGTAACACATTATTATATAATAGATACATCCATTTCCGATTACAGCACCCCTACGGCCGCCTGAAAGGACACTGCCGGAACGGGGTGCACAGAAGCTTTTCCTTCCATGCGCTACCGCACATCACGTACAACTTCGACAACGAGGAAAAAGAAAAGAAGCAAAAATTAAAATCAATCACCATCCCACAGCACAACAACAGACAGCATGACGGCCACCGGGGCATCGCAGACAAAAACGGGAGGAAACCTGCCACCCGATCTCATCCACACGTAAGAAACACAAAAAAAACTCTCACAAAAACAGCCGTGCCGCAGCAAGAGTTTGCTGCGGCACGGCTGTTTGTTTAAAAGCAAAATAAAAAAGGGTATCAGCGTATAATCGTAGCCTCACGGTCGGGGCTGACAGAGACGATGCTTACCGGCGTGCCGGTAGCCTGCTCCACGTAAGCGATATAATCCTTGAAAGCCTGCGGAAAATCCTTTTCGTCGCGAAGGGCCGAAAGCGGCGTTTTCCATCCTGGCAGTTCCTCATAAACGGGCTGCCACCCTTCGGTGTCGTAGGGCATATCCGTTACAGTTTCTCCGTCCTTGGTATAAGCGGTACATACCTTGATGGTGTCAAAATCATCAAGCACATCGCCTTTCATCATCACAAGGTCCGTCACACCGTTAATCATAATGGCATACTTCAACGCCACAAGATCCAGCCAGCCGCAACGGCGATTGCGGCCCGTAACTGCTCCGAACTCATTACCGATGCGGCGGATGGTGTCGCCCGTCTCGTCGAACAGTTCCACAGGAAACGGACCTGACCCAACCCGCGTACTGTAAGCCTTGAAAATACCGAAAATACGGTCGAACCTGTTGGGCGCCACTCCCAAACCGGTACACACACCGCCGCTCGTAGTGCTGGACGACGATACAAACGGATAAGTGCCGTGGTCGATGTCGAGCAACGATCCCTGTGCGCCTTCGGCCAATACGCTCTTGCCTTCCTCAAGAGCGCGGTTGATGATCACTTCCGTATCAGTGAGCGGGAAACGACGCATATACTCTATGCCTTCCATCCACTGGCGCTCTTCTTCAGCAATATCGTAATCGGTGAATCCGAGGTCGCGGAGTATCTGCTCATGGCGGGCTTTGAGCGCCTGGTATTTGGCCTCAAAACCGTTCAGGATATCTCCCACACGCAATCCCACACGGGCTGCCTTGTCGCTATAGGTGGGGCCGATACCTTTACCGGTGGTGCCTACCTTGTTCTTGCCTTTGGCGGCCTCATAGGCACGGTCGAGCACACGATGGGTGGGCAATATAAGATGGGCGCGCCGGCTGATATGCAGACGTTCGGTAAGGGAATAACCGGCCTGTTCGAGCTCGCGGGCCTCAACCATAAAAAGGTCGGGGGCAATCACACAGCCGTTGCCGATGATATTGATCTTGCCCTCATCGAATATTCCGGAGGGAATGGACCGGAGTACAAATTTTTTTCCGTCAAAAATGATGGTATGTCCGGCATTGGGACCGCCGGCAAAGCGGGCCACTACATCGTAACGCGGTGTAAAGAAATCCACCACCTTACCCTTGCCTTCGTCACCGAAGACAATGCCCAGCAGGGCATCAACTTTTCCTTTCGTCATGAGTTTTTATAGAATTGTTTCGTTTTCAAAAGTATCTGTGCGGCGGCACCGGCGACTGCTGTTACGGCACCACGGAGAGCAAAGGTATATCTTTTTTCCCGAAATGAGACATTTTTATAAAAAAATCACATAACGAGACCTGCCCCCTCACTTCATCCTCTTCTTCCCTGCACACTTATGGCCGGCAATGCAGACAAACACCGGCCACGGGAAAATAGATATGAAAAGATTATGCTGAAAACTGACACGCCTGCACAATGATCTAAATGCCAAAATATTACAAGAAACAAGGCCACGGCCATTCCGCGGCTCACCCCTCTCCGGGAATCCGTTCGTTCCTAATTAAAACAAAAAAATCCCACCACTCCACCCTCATTCTCTTCAATAGTCAGTACATGGTAGTAACAATGCAGCCTGCAATTTGAGCGTGTAACCATACTGAGCATTACGATTCTTTTTGCGCTATGCTCCGCTTCCGCCTTCATCTGCAAGTAGATTCAGCAATTCATTCTCAATTGCCAGAGATATACTCGCCCTATCTAAAGAACTACCGGAATTATTCTCAAACCAGTTCCGTCAACCAATTCAGTTGCTGGATTTTTACGTCCAATTCGCGCAATTGCCTGGAATACGAATCTATTTGTTTTTGCAAATCAGCGACATCAAGCGTACGGACATAACGGATTTCATTTGCCGAATAACGTTCCAAACTGCCCATAGCCGATTGCGCCACAGAACGAAGTACGGAAATGCGCAATGCAAGAACATCTTTTTTCGCAATCATTTCCGTAAGCCTCATACCTTCGGACAAAGTAACCATATTGGTCTTATTAATTCTGAAAATCAATGTTTCCAAAGCATTCAGATGATTGTTCAGTTCTTCCATAAGTTCCTGAGGATTTTCCGCAGGTTCTTCACCTTCCTGAATCCGGGCATTATTTTTCAACCGGACTTCCAATTGCGATATCCTTTTTTGCAAATCAGCCCGTAAGCTGAGAGCTTCTGCCAATTTCATAATCTCACTGTTTTTAATTATTTGTGGTTCCTGTCATTGGGATGTTATCTGTCTGATTATAAGGAGAACCGTTTCGGACAGATATCCGCCCGTGCTCCATTCTTTTTTGTTATGAGCCTCACAAAGAGAAAACATTGCGGCCTAGCTTTCCTTTATGTTTACGGTTTATGAATAGCTCACGAAGCCGATGAGTCAAATCAAGCACATAATTAAGAATAACTTTTCATCATCAACAACCCATTTTCCCGCAAAAATAAGCATACTATCTGTTGCCGTAATACCGCAAACAGATAGTTTGAGTTTAATTAATTCAAATTCACACACCCTCTCCTGCAAACACGGCAATGTGTAAACAGCATTACAGAATTTATCGCATAATCCTTTTATAATTTACCTTTCACCCGTCTACGATTTTCCTAAACGAATCACAAAACACCATTAATTAACAAGCCATTATAAGTTATAGAAAAATCTAAAATTCTCCGAATATCTTTTGCTATTTCAATTTGAAGGCATATATTTGGATGTAGAAATTCAAACGCACCCTACAGGTAGAGGTACAACGAATCCATTTCCGATTAAAAAATTTGGAGCCAATCGTATATAATTACAAACCATTAAATTAAGCCCTATAAACCAACATGGACATACAACACATAATTAACTTGGTAAAAGAGACCAAGGGAATAATCACAAACAGGGAAATGGCAGCCCATGTGAAAGAAAAAGGAATTGCCGATTACGTTACGCAAGTGGACATTGCAATACAGGATTTTCTGAAAAAGTCACTCTATACACTTGCACCAGACATACAGTTTCTCGGCGAGGAAACCGGCTTACAGCAAATGGATACAGACAATTACTGGATTCTTGATCCCGTTGACGGCACTACCAACCTCATGCACGACTATCAGCATAGCGTGGTTTCATTGGCTCTTTGTTGCCAGAAGGAGATTGTCATGGGCATTGTCTATGACCCGTTTCACGATGAACTTTTTTCTGCCATCAAAGGGGAAGGAAGTTTGTTGAACGGCACACCCATACACGTTTCCTCTGCCCAAACACTCTCGGAAACCATAATCGGTATTGGCACTGCTAAAAGAGAACTGGCACAAGAAAATTTCACCAAATTTCTCAAAGTCTATGAAAACTCACAAGATATCCGACGATTGGGGTCAGCTGCCTTGGAGTTAGCATATACCGCATGTGGCAGACAGGGAGGATATTTCGAAGCATATTTAAATCCGTGGGATTATGCGGCAGGGATGCTTCTAGTGCAAGAGGCCGGAGGAAAAGTGACCGACTGGAATGGAAATACACTTACCCCGGCTCTAGGAAGCCAAATAGCCGGAACAAACGGACAAGTCCACGAAGAATTACTCAAACTATTATCATGAATATACAAAAAGAATTACAACAATTCCTTGAAGGTGAAACTGATCTGCGTTTTAATAACGTGAATGTTACACCGGAAACCATACACGCAATCATGATAAATGAGGTTGTCCCATCATATCCGGAAAATGATTTCTATGGAAAACCGGACGCCGCGTATATGCGAACGACAATTCCGTTGTTCCGAAAAGCCGGGATAGAGGTGGATTCCGCACTGGATATCCTGAACAAAAGGATTTACATCACCAACGCCGTTAAGATGCCCAAAACCGAATATGCCGTTTCAAAAGAGAGCATAGAGGAAAGTCTGCCCTATCTGGAAAGAGAACTTGCATTGTTTCCCAATGTCAGGGTCATTATGCTTATGGGGGATGTGGCAAAGAAAGCCTTTAATATGATAAGCAAGAAGGCGACCAAGAAGAATGCTGTCCCAAGCATATCCACATACAAATTGCGTAATACTGAGATTTTATATAACGGCATTCGTATCATTCCATCCTATATAATGACGGGACAAAACATCTTGATTGAGAAATCAAAATTCGAAATGGCATCGGAGGATATTGCAACGATGTATCAACTTATTACAGAATAATGTCCTTATAAGTCTGCATCATAAATGACAAGCAGCAATATTTGTCCCCGCACAAATGAATAACAATTATTATTTATTAAAAATGAGGCCGAAAGAAACACTAAAAAAGTGGATTGATTGTTTCAACGCATCCGATGTGGCGGGAATTACCGCATTATATGCAGATGATGCCGTAAATCATCAGGTAGCCAACACTCCTGTAGTAGGAAAAGAAGCTATATATCGGATGTTTGCCGATGAGTTTGCAACAGCCAAGATGGTTTGTATAAAATATTTTTGAAGATGAAGAATGGGCAATAATGGAATGGAAAGACCCATTGGGATTGCGTGGTTGCGGTTTCTTCCATATCAAAAACAATCTTATTGTATATCAGAGGGGCTACTGGGACAAACTTAGTTTTTTGAAACAGCATAACCTTCCAATCGAATAGTCATTTTGTTTTCATAAGATACTTAATTATATTATGAAATAAAGTGATTGAAAATGATAAAAAAACGCCGCAATGATTCTGTATTGCTCAGCGGTTTTCTTAAATAATACAAAAACACCCAATCTTACATTCTTGGGTGTAAAATTGGGTGTTTATTTTGCAATTTGCTGATTTTCAGCGTTTATTGCGGAGAGAGAGGTTGATGAACCTTATGGGTATCACTCTCTGTTCCAATATCTTATATCGCTATAATGCTGATACAGTAGCATGATTTTGACAAGCAGTGACAAGGCTTTGTCGAGGTTTGTCAGACCATTTTCGCTACGGCTACTGCAAAGTTAATAATTTTTGCTGAAATTGAACCCCTCCGTAATGTTAAATTTTCTTGAAATAATATAACTTTACTAAGCTGGAAATCAAAGGGTTCGATTCCAAGAAAGATTTGAACCCTACGGGGATTCCAGCTCTTTTACAACGGACCTACCCACTGGCTTCCGGGACAAATCTACCTGTTTAAACCCTAATTGCTTGCGCCTTGCGCATCTCTTTCACGTATTTTACCAACAGAGTTATAGAATATACCCTTTGGGGTATAAAAACAACAGCCGCACCCCGGTCTATACCATTAAAGGTATAATATTTAGGATTTGATCTCCCAATGGCCATTCTTGTCACTGCCAATCCTGACTACTAAGCCCTTTTCGCGAAGAGCCTTTGTTATCCTCTTTGCTGTTTTTTCAGTGACTGTCATAAGGGCGGCAAGCTCTCTATGAGTTATATTTGGATTAGATTTTATTATTTCTAAGGCTCTTTTTTGTGTCTCTGAAAGATTTATAGGGACATTTACAGGGACATTTACAGGGACATTTACAGGGACATCATTTCCCTTGGTTGTCATATTTCCCGGCGGACAAGCTCGGGCGGTGACCTTTAATATAAAGGCATCGAGATGGTAAGTAGGCGGCAGCATATCCACAGCCTCCATTTCTCTACTCATACGGTCAACACCTTCGCCAAATTCCTTTACAAACTTGTATGCTTTCAGAAACTGTGCGATGTGAGGATTACGTGAGAAATGTGTGTGACGGATGTTGTCAGGCTTTACATTGCCGGGCAATGTGCCGGGACTCTCAAATACAAGACGGTCGTCAAACATCTTTACTTGTATTTCAGTGCCGCGAATCGCATAATCACGGTGGCATTCGGAGTTGACCGTAAGCTCTTGTAGTACAAAATGAGGATATTCCCGTTTGGTTACAAACCGTCCGTCCTGACCGAGATAGGTTGGCTCATCAATCTGCAATTCAAGCAGTTCAACCATCTTGTTTATCTGATTAAGAATGGTGCCTTCAAAAGTAATGTCTTTTACAACATTCATCTCAGCCCCGACTTTCTCCTCTGTACCTCGATATTTTATGAAGCGGATTCTTGCACGAGGAAAGAATCGTTGAGGGTTCTTTCCGAACAAAAGAATAGCAGCTGCACTTATCCGTTGGCCTGAATCGGAATCCTTTACATAGTCGTGGTTCTCGGTCAGAAACTCCATGACAGACTTTCCATAACCGAGGACATTCATATATTCTTTTACAGCCGTAAAGTCTAAATCATTAATTGTGGCATCTGATACCGGTGTATCCTCGAAAGACTGCACCCCTTTGTCGTACATCAGTTGCATACGCTCAAGAAAAGTCAGTTTTCGCGACTTATCACCTATTCTCAGATAACACTCGTCATTCTGGGTGGCGTGGAGATCAACGCTCGGCTGAATATGAAATAGCAATACTTTGTCAGGCTCACCATTCCTGTTAGTGCAGTCGATTAAGTCAAACGTGGCCTTGACCGTAGGATTGCAATAATCGTATGGCACACGGAGTAGCTCATTCAAATGCTTCTCACTTGAATATACACCCTCAATCTCCCTTTTGCGGTCAGAGATACCGACTGCGAGTTCGCCACCGTCTGCATTAGCCATAGCCACAAAAGTGACGGCCAGACCTTTCGGATCGATTGCAAAACTTTTGCAATCAAATGTCTGACCTTCCTCGCGGATCAATATGTCTTCAATCGTCATGTTCATATATCAGCCATGGCTCCAATGCCAACAATGCAAAGTTACGAAAATATCCTGACATATTGATGCTTACATCGAAATTATATCGTAAGCATTTTACAACTTTACAAAGTACCATTATCTTCTTACTCTGGAAAAACTTTATTCGTTTAACGACATGTCCGGCTGAAAGGATTATTATCAGCCGGATCATCGGCGTACAGTTCTGCTACCTGCGGGCGCATGCCATTGTGAGATTTAGTTATTTGTATAAAATATTTGCAATTCGCAAATTGCAAATTTGGTAGTATGAATTGACATGACCAAATTATTTTGAGCAACCTTATTGATTATTTTCCATATTGAAAGCGATGAGAGGCGGAGCGGTATAATCGCGAAAACGAAACGTACAACTTTCTAAAACGAAACGTACAATTTTCACTGTTTTTCACCCCATCAAAGCAAAGGC